>Ga0214872_100011_pt1 | contig 276970 bp, 231 predicted proteins | sample Stichaenrichm18X_FD_168614 | JGI IMG/M metagenome (GOLD analysis project Ga0214872, IMG submission 168614) | Xylose enriched microbial communities from anaerobic bioreactor in Madison, Wisconsin, United States - 18X | ecosystem: Engineered > Bioreactor > Anaerobic > Unclassified | place: USA... | reverse complement strand
CCGGCGACCTGAACAACCGCCATCCTAGAGGGGAGGGAGTTTTGTTGCATAGCGTCAGTGTCATCCACCCGCTGAGCGGGTGGTTCTCTGTGTCGCGCGTGGCGCGACACAGGCTAAAGCCATGAAACAGGGCGGCCCCATCCCGAACCAATCCGGGATGGGGCCGCACCCTCGACGCCTCGGTCGTCTCCACCGCTAGCGCTTCCGCCTGACGCCGGGACTCCATCCGATGGAACCCGCAGGCCGGCAGCCGGCGGATGGGCCATCACCGCCCCCGCGTCACGTCACTTGGAGTAGTCGTAGAAGCCCTTGCCGGCATTCACGCCGGTCTCGCCCCTGTCGATCTTCTCCTTGAGCAGCGTCGTGATCCTGTTTTGAACCGTGCCCTCCTGCTTGGCGCGAGGATCCATGACCCCGATGTTGTAGGCGGTGGTGAGACCAACGATGTCCAGGATCCGGAACGGTCCCGCCGGCGCGCCGGTGCCCAGCTTCCAAGCCAGGTCGATGTCCTCCGGGCTGCCCACGCCGCCGGCCCACAGGCCCTCCGCCGCAGAGAGGAACGGCACCAGCATGCTGTTGAGGAGGTACCCCGGCTGCTCGCGCATCACCTTGAGCGGGACCATCCTGATCGAGGAGGTGAAGGCGACCACCAGGTCAAAGCTCTCCTTCGAGGTGCCCTCGTGCCCCATGACCTCGCCGGACGGGTTCTTCCAGATCTCGTTCGCAAAGTGGAGGGCCAGGTAGCGGTCCGGCCTTCCGGTGGCCTCGGCAAACTGGCTGGGCAGCAGCGTCGAGCTGTTGGTGGCGACGACGGTGCGCTCGGGCAGGTGCTTGGCCAGCTCGGTGTAGAACGCGGTCTTCTGCTCCGGGTCCTCCGCCACTGCCTCGATCACCAGGTCGGCGTCGCCAAACGCCTCGTCCCAGTCGGTGGTGAGGCGCAGGCTGCCATAGGCCCTCTCCACATCGGCCTTGAGCTCCTCGCACCGCTCCGGCGTGACCTCCTCGGGAGCGCACAGCCCGTACGCATAGGCCGAGGGGTCGGTCTTCATGGCCTCGAGGGTGTCCAGGTAGATCTTGCGCAGGCGGTCGATCTTGGGCTGGCAGCGCTCGATGGACCCCTGGGAGCGCAGCCAGATCGTCACGTCGTATCCGCGGTAGGCGGTCTGGAACGCGATCTGGCTCCCCAAGACCCCTCCACCGGCGACCGTCACCCTCTTGACGTCCTTGATGTCCATGGGTGGCTCCTTTCTCGCCTTCCCGTCCCAGGGACGGGCTTGCCGCACGCCCCAACGGGGTCGCGGCGTCCTGTGTTGTCTGGCGTCTACCCATCGGAGGAAGATTTGTTACTAACCAGATGGCATTTTCGGCGGGCGGACGCCCATCGCGACCCCTGCCACCGGGTCGAAGCCGACGATGGCGGTCGCCAGGGGGAGAGGGACGACAACCGTCCCCCAAGCCCCCGCCCATGACAGAGCGCCACACACGCTCGCCACACACGCTGAACGTATACTTTTATGGTTGTTCCGCACGTGTCGCAGCAACCCCCGCGACATGCGTCGGCGACCAAAGAGACACAGGAGGGCCGCGCACCGCGCAGTCCAACACCCCTCACGAGAGGAGACCCATGAGCGAAGCCAAGGATCCCAAGGACACCTGCGTCCTGGTAACCGGCGGCGCCGGCTTCATTGGCAGCCACACGGTGGTCGAGCTGCTCCAGAACGGCTACAAGACGGTCATCGCGGACGACCTGAGCAACGCGAGCGAGAAGGTCGTAGACCGCATCAAGACGATCGTTGGCGACGAGGCGGCCAAGAACCTCTCCTTCTACAAGGTCGACGTGAACGACCGCGCCGCCCTCGACGCCATCTTCGACGAGAACCCCATCGACCGCGTAATCCACTTCGCGGGATTCAAGGCCGTGGGCGAGAGCGTCCACAAGCCCATCGAGTACTACAGCAACAACCTGGGCAACACCCTCACCCTGGTGGACGTGATGCGCAACCACGGTTGCAAGGACATCATCTTCAGCAGCTCCGCCACCGTGTACGGCGACCCCGACAGCCTGCCCCTCACGGAGGAGAGCCCCAAGAAGCCCGCGACCAACCCCTACGGCTGGACCAAGTGGATGATCGAGCAGATCCTCACCGACCTCCACACCGCCGACCCCGAGTGGAACGTCGTGCTGCTGCGCTACTTCAACCCCATCGGCGCGCACCCCTCGGGACTCATGGGCGAGGACCCCAAGGGCATCCCCAACAACCTTCTCCCCTACGTGGCGCAGGTGGCCGTGGGCAAGCGCGAGTGCGTCCACGTGTTTGGCAACGACTACGACACGCCCGACGGGACCGGCGTGCGCGACTACATCCACGTGTGCGACCTGGGCACCGGCCACGTCGCAGCGCTCAACTGGATGAACGGCCGCACGGGCGTCGAGATCTTCAACCTGGGCACCGGAAAGGGGACCTCGGTCCTGCAGATCATCAAGGCCTTCTCCAAAGCTTGTGGCAAGGATCTCCCCTACCAGATCGACCCGCGCCGCCCGGGCGACGTGGACGCCAACTACGCCGACTGCTCCAAGGCAAAGCGCGAGATGGGATGGGAGGCCAAGTACACGATCGACGACATGTGCCGCGACTCGTGGAACTGGCAGTCCAAGAACCCCGATGGCTACGGAGAGTAGCGTGGCATCCCCGTCGCAGGGCGCCTTCGTCGCATACCTGACGCGCGTCAGGCCCCTGGTCGAGGGCTACTTGCGCGAGGTTGCGCCGCACGCCACGTCCGACGCGGGCGCAGATGACCTCGAACGCTACCTGTACGCCCCGCTGTGGGACTTCACGCGGGGCGGGGGCAAGCGCACCCGCCCGGCGCTCTGCCTGCTGGGGGCCGAGACGGTGGGCGGCAACGCGCGCGACGCGCTGCCCGCCGCCGCGGCGATCGAGACGTTCCAGAGCGCCGCGCTGATCCACGACGACATCGCCGACGAGGGCGAGCTGCGCCGCGGCAAGCCCTGCACCTATCGCACGGAGGGCGTGGGCGTTGCCATCAACGTGGGCGACCTGGGGATCGTGGACACGTTCCGCCTGCTCCTGGACGCGCCCGACCTCCCAGACAAGACGAGGCTGCGCCTGGCCCGCGAGCTCGCGGACATGGAGCTGCGCACCGTGGAGGGGCAGGCGCTGGACCTGGGCTGGGCCCGCGACGGCCGCTGGGACGTGAGCGTGGACGACTACCTGTACATGGCGTCCCACAAGACGGCGTACTACTCCGGTGCCGTGCCCCTGGTCATGGGGGCCATATGCGGTGGCGGGACCGACGACCAGGTGGAGGGCCTGCGCTCGTTTGGCATGGACTGCGGCCTGGCGTTCCAAATCCAGGACGACCTCCTCAACCTCGTGGGCGACGCCAAGGCGCAGGGCAAGGACTTCCGCACCGACATCACCGAGGGAAAGCGCACCCTCGTAGCAGTCTGGTCCCTGGCCCACCTGGCGGGCTCGGAGCGCGACGAGCTCCTCTCCCTCCTCTCGGGGGAGACGAGCGATGCGGCCGGGCTCGCGCGCGCCGTCGAGCTGATGGAGCGCGCCGGCGGGGTGAACCATGCCCGCGAGTACGCCCGCTCGCTCGTCCGCACCGCAAAGTCGCACCTGTCAAACGTGGACGTCTTGGACGAGGCGCGCGCGACGCTCCTCTCTATGGCAGACTTTTTCGTGGAGCGCCTGGACTAGGCGCAGCTTGAGTAGGAGTTGCTTATGGAACCAATCACCGTTGGCGCGCAGGGTGCCGCAGTCGAGGACATCCAGGGGCGCCTTGCCTCCCTTGGCTACGAGATTGACCAGAGGGAGACGTCGCCGCAGGACTTTGGCTCCACGACGGCGAGCGCCGTGGCCAAGTTCCGCCTGGACCACGGTCTGCCGCTGGGGACCGAGGTCGACTCGGCGACCTGGTCAGAGCTTGTGGACGAGACCTACCACATGGGCGACAGGACCCTGTACCTGCGCCTCCCCAACTACCATGGCGCCGACGTGCGGCAGCTGCAGGAGTGCCTCAACATCCTGGGCTTCTCGTGCGGCGAGGTCGACGGCTACTTTGGCGCCTACACCGAGGCTGCCGTGGCGCAGTTCCAGGAGAGCCAGGGCATGCTCGCGGACGGCATGGCGTTTGACGACACCTTCGACGCCGTCGAGCGCCTGCGCCACGTGTGGGCAGGCAAGCCCGCGGCGGGACCGCATCCCACCGGCGGCATGGGCTTCGCCCGCGCGGCAGGCGTGCTGGAGGTGACCCCGCTCTCAATCACGGCGGAGGATCCCATCAGCCGCAACGTCGCCGGCCGCATCTGGAACCTGGCGTGCGCCACCACGGAGAAGAGCGGGCTCGAGCTGGTCGAGCGCGCCTCCGACGCCTCGGAGGGCACCACCTGCGTGCTCGTGCTTGCCTCCACGCCCCTCGCGGACGATAGCAAGGTCATGAACCTGGTGTGCGACGACCTGGACACGCTGCCCCAGCGCATTCGCACCACCTGCGAGGGAGCGCGCGGGGCAAAGCCCCCCGTCATCAGGTTGGAGCTGCCGCTGGGCAACCACTACAACGGCACCTTCACCACGGCGGACGCGCAGACCTTCGCGGTCATGCTGCTCGACGCCATCTGCACGGCCTTCAACAACTAGCCGGCGCGGAGCACCTCTCCCCCACCTGAGGAGCCAGAACGCACAAGGGACCCCACCCGCCTCAGGGCAGATGGGGTCCCTTTTGTACCTGTGTGAGAGGGGATGGGTGTCGGGGGTGAGGGACCTCGCGACGGCGCATCCCTCGGACGGGCGGGGGCCCGGCGACGCTCGCTGCGGCCGCCCCGGGGACGATGGGGCACCGCAAGGTGCGCCGAGGCGCAGCCAGCCTCATCAGATCCGGGCTCCATAAGGGTTGACGCGTTTGGCGCCACCCTAAACGCGCGAGATCTTACGAGGCCCGGAGTCCCATAAGGATCGACGCGCTTAGCCCCTCCCTAAACGCGCCAACCCTTACGAGACAGCCTCGACGCGAGATCACCCGAGGCAGGGGGAGACAATCTGCGCCTCCCCGCCCCTCTCCCCTACCTCTGGGGAACGAGATGCCAGATGTCCTCGTTGTACTGCGCGATGGTTCGGTCGGACGAGAAGGTGCCGGCCTGGGCCACGTTCACCAGCGCCTTGCGCACCCACGCCCCGCGGTCCTCGTAGTCGGCGTACACGCGCTCCTTGACCTGGATGTACTCCTCCAGGTCGAGAAGGGCCATGAACCAGTCCTTGTGCGCCATGTCGTCGTGCAGGCGCCTCAGCCGCTCCTCGTTGCCCGTGGCCATGAACGCCGGGTTGGTGATGAAGTCGACCAGCAGCTTGATGCCGGGCTTGCGGTAGTAGGCCTGCGGGTCGTAGGCCCCCTCGGCGTATAGGCGCTCGACCTCGCGGCTGGGCGTGCCAAAGGTGTAGATGTTGTCCTCGCCCACCAGGTCCGCGATCTCGACGTTTGCCCCGTCCAGCGTGCAGAGGGTTACCGCCCCGTTGAGCATGAACTTCATGTTGGAGGTGCCACTCGCCTCCTTGCTGGCGAGCGAGATCTGCTCGGAGACGTCCGCGGCGGGAATCACGCGCTCGGCAGCGCTGACGTTGTAGTTCTCGATCATGACCACCTGGAGGTAGGGCGACACGTCGGGGTCGTTGGCGATCCAGGACGAGAGGGTCAGGATCAGGTGGATGATGTCCTGCGCGATGGTGTACGCAGGGGCGGCCTTGCCGCCAAACACCACCGTGATGGGGCGGGCCGGCTTGTTGCCGTTCTTGATGTCCAGATACTTCCAGATGATGTACAGGGCGAGCATCTGCTGGCGCTTGTACTCGTGGATGCGCTTGACCTGGACGTCGATGATGGCGTCCTGGGGCACCGTGACCCCCTGGTGGGCGAGCAGGAACTCGCGCATGCGCGCCTTTGCCCTGCCTTTGGCCTCGACCAGCCCGTGGAGCACCTCCTCGTCGTCCACGTGCGCCATGAGCGGCGTGAGGTCGGCCGTGCGGTGCCAGTCGGTGCCGATGGTCTGGTCGACGAGGGCCGTGAGGTCGGGGTTGCAGCCCATGAGCCAGCGGCGGAAGGTGATGCCGTTGGTCTTGTTGCTGAACTTCTCGGGATACAGCTCGAAGAAGGGGTGAAGCTCGGTCTCCTCGAGAATCTTGGTGTGCAGCGCAGCCACGCCGTTGACGCTGAAGCCGTAGTGGATGGCCAGGTGCGCCATGTGCACGGTACCATCCTTGATGATCGCCACGGCGGGGTCGTCGTGCTCCTCCCGCTGCATCTGGTCGAGAAGCTCGATGATCTTGGCGATCTTGGGGGCGACCTTTGCGAGGAACTCGAGCGGCCACTTCTCCAGCGCCTCCGCCAGGATGGTGTGGTTGGTGTAGGCGACCATGTGGCGGACGATGCCCACGGCCTCGTCGAAGTCAATCCCGTGCTCCTGCGTGAGGATGCGGATGAGCTCGGGGATGATCATGGTCGGGTGCGTGTCGTTGATCTGCACCACCGCGTAGTCGGGGAGGTCGTGCAGGTTGCTGCCACGTTCGATTGCCTCGCTCACGATGAGCTGTGCGGCGTTGCTCACCATGAAGTACTGCTGGTACACGCGCAGCAGGCGACCGTCCTGGTCGGAGTCGTCGGGATACAGGAACAGGGTGAGGTTCTTGGCCACCTTGGTCTTGTCGAAGTCGATGGAGTCGTCGGGCACCAGAGAGTCGTCCACGCCCTCGAGGTCGAAGAGGCGCAGGCGGTTGCGCTTGCCGTTGTGGTAGCCGGGGACGTCGATGGAGTACAGGTGCGAGGTGACGGAGAAGTCGCCAAACTCCACCTGGTAGCTCTTGCCCTCGTCCTCCAGGCAGTCCTGCTCGCCCAGCCACTCGTCGGGGAGCGCGGTCTGCTGGTTGTCCACGAACCGCTGGTGGAACAGGCCGTAATGGTAGTTGAGTCCCACGCCGTCGCCGGGCAGGCCAAGGGTCGCCACGGAGTCCATGAAGCACGCGGCGAGACGACCCAGGCCGCCGTTGCCCAGCGAGGGCTCCACCTCCTGGTCGTCCACGGAGGCGAGGTCGTGGCCCGCCTGGGCGAGCTGCTCCCTCACCTCGTCGTACAGCCCGAGGTTGATGAGGTCGTTGATGAGCAGGCGCCCGATGAGGAACTCGGCGCTCACGTAGTACAGGCGCCTCTTGCCCGCCGTTATGGGCAGGGCCTGGCAGCGCTCGCGCACGAGGTCCTGCAGCAGGCGGCACACCTGGGCGTCGCTGATCTGTGCGAGCGGCTTGCCAAAGGCAGCCTGCGATCGATCTTCAAGGTTGGTCATTCGTCCTCCTGATAGGGTGATGACGGGCATGGTCAGGTCGGGTTCCGGGCGCCCCCTACTGGGGAAGCTCCGGGCCGCTCGCACCGGGCATGCGGAAGTAGGTCTGGGTCAGGGACGACAGGTACCCCTCGAGCGAGCGCGTGATGGCACCCTCCCGCATCCTCCAGCTCCAGTTGCCACCCACCGTCGCGGGCGTGTTCATGCGCGCCTCGTTGCCGAGGTCGAGGAGGTCCTGCATGGTGTAGATGCAGGTGTCGCTCACCGACGCGGCAATCGCCCGGTTGAGGGCCGCCGAGGCGGGTTCCCCCTTCGCGCGGTGCAGGTAGGCGTCCGCCTGCTCGCGCTCCCGCGGGGTGGCGGTGTCCTCGTACCACCCGCGGGCGGTCTCGTTGTCGTGCGTTCCCACGTAGGCGATCGTGTTGGGCTCGTAGTGGTGGGGCAGGTAGTACGAGTCGCTGTCGCCGTCAAAGGCAAACTGCAGGATCTTCATGCCGGGGAAGCCGGTGTCCTCGCGCATCTGGATGACCTCGGGCGTGAGGAAGCCCAGGTCCTCCGCGATGATGGGCAGCTTGCCCAGCTGGTCCTCAAGCTCGCGGAAGAACTCGATGCCCGGCCCCTTTGACCAGTCACCGTACTTGGACGACGGCGAGCCGAACGGCACCTCCCAGTACGACTCGAACCCGCGGAAGTGGTCGATGCGCACCACGTCGTAGAGCGCCAGGCTGGCGCGCATGCGCGCGACCCACCACGCGTAGTGGTCCCTTGCCATGGACTCCCAGTCGTAGATGGGGTTGCCCCAGTACTGACCGGTGGACGAGAACTGGTCGGGCGGCGTGCCCGCGACGCTCAGCGGGTTGTCCGCCTCGTCAGTCTTGAAGAGCTGGGGGCTCTCCCACATCTCGACCGAGTCGCGCGAGACGTAGATGGGGATGTCGCCTATCACGCGCACGCCGCGCTCGTTGGCGTAGTCCTTGAGCGCGTGCCACTGGTGGTAGAAGAGGTACTGGGTCATCTGGTGGTAGCGCATGCGCTCGGGGTTGCGCGCGCATATCGCCGACGTTGCCTCCCCGCGCCTGCGGCACTCCTCGGGCCACTCGTAGTAGGCCCTGAGCCCAAACTCCTCCTTCACGGTCATGAACTCGCAGTAGGGCGCAAGCCACCAGTCGTTCTCGTCCAGGAACTCCTCCAGGTCCTTGGGGGGATTGGAGAAGAAGCGGTCGACGGCACGCTCGAGCACCCTCCGGCGGCTCACGAAGATCTGGCCGTAGTCCACCCTGCCCGGGTCGTCCCCAAAGGGCACCCCGTCGAGGTCGGCGGGCTCAAGGTAGCCCTTGTCGAGGAGCTCGTCGAAGTCGATGAAGTTGGGGTTGCCCGCGAAGGCGGAGAAGGACTGGTACGGGGAGTCGCCGTAGCTCGTCGTGGTGAGCGGGAGAATCTGCCAGTAGCTCTGGTGGCAGCGTGCAAGGAAGTCCGCGAACTGGTACGCCTTGGCCCCGAAGGAACCGATCCCGTATGCTCCCGGCAACGCCGAGACGGGCATGAGCACTCCACTTGTCCTTGGCATCTTCGCTCCTTACTGGTTCCAGTCACAAAGGGGCCGCCCAACCCGACACACCGCCGCAGTTGCTGTGTTGCCGGAGTTGGGCGGCGACTACCTCCCGGTCCTAGGCCTGAATGAGGTTCTTCTCGGTCTCCTTGTCAAACAGGTGGACCGCATCGGGCTCGAACTTGAACCAGACGTCGTCACCGATGCCGAACGAGGAGCCCTTGCTCTTGTCAAAGTCCACGGTGTTGATGACCAGGACGAACTCGGAGCCGTTGACGTCCGCGTGCACGTGCACGGTGGCGCCCATGAGCTCGGAGACCACGACCTTGCCGCAGATGGCGCCCTTCTCGCCCGGGGCCACCAGCTCGATCTGCTCGGGGCGCGCGCCGGCCGTGACGTCGGTCTCCGCCGCGTCCACGCCGGAGGCGGCGAGCTTCTTGCAGGTGTCCGGCGCGATGTCCACGGTGAACTTGGGGGTCTTGAGCTGGTAGGAGGCACCGTCGCGAACCAGCGTCGCGGGGAAGAAGTTCATCTGGGGCATGCCGATGAAGCCTGCGACGAAGAGGTTGGAGGGGTGGTTGAAGACCTCCTGCGGCGTGCCAATCTGCTGCACGAAGCCGTCCCTCATGACCACGATGCGGTCGCCCAGGGTCATTGCCTCGGTCTGGTCGTGCGTGACGTAGATGAAGGTGCCGTTGACCTTGTGGCGCAGCTTGATGAGCTCCGCGCGCATCTGGTTGCGCAGCTTCGCGTCCAGGTTGGAGAGGGGCTCGTCCATCAGGAAGACCTTGGGGTCACGCACGATGGCGCGGCCGATGGCGACGCGCTGGCGCTGGCCGCCCGAGAGGGCCTTGGGCTTGCGGTCCAGGTACTGGGTGATGCCCAGCGTCTCGGCAGCGGAGCGGACCTTCTCGTCGATGACCTTGGGGTCGACCTTCTTGAGCTTGAGCGTGAAGGCCATGTTCTCGTACACGGTCATGTTGGGGTACAGGGCGTAGCTCTGGAACACCATGGCGATGTCGCGGTCCTTGGGGGCCACGTCGTTCACGCGCTTGCCGTCGATAAGCAGGTCACCCGAGGAGATGTCCTCCAGGCCGGCGATCATGCGGAGCGTCGTGGACTTGCCGCAGCCGGAGGGACCGACCAGGACCACGAACTCGCGGTCGTGCACGGTGAGGTTGAAGTCCTGAACGGCGACTACGCCCTCGTCGGTCACCTGGAGGTTGCTCTTCTTCTCCGGCTCCTTTGCCTTCTTGCCAAACCGGTGCTTCTTGGTCTTCTCGTTGGGATAGATCTTCTTGATGTTCTTGAGGACGATCTCGGCCATCTGTCTGCCTTTCTCATGGGACCCACACCGGGGTCGCGAACAGTCCTTGCATGGGCCTCTTGCTGTGACGAACCGCTAGCCCTTGACCGCGCCGGAGACGACGCCGCTGATGATGAAGCGCTGGCAGAGCAGGTAGACGATGATGATGGGCAGGATGGTCATCATGATGCACGCCATCATCGGGCCCAGCTCCACGTGCCCGTACCCGCCGCGGAAGTACTGGATCAGGATGGGGATCGTCTTGTACTTGGTGCTGTCAAGCACGAGGTAGGGCAGGAGGTAGTCGTTCCAGACCCACATGGTCTCGAGAATGCCGACCGAGATGTACGTGGGCTTCATGATGGGCAGCACCACGTGGAAGAAGGTCTGGACCGGGCTGCAGCCGTCGATGGTGGCGGCCTCCTCGATCTCGAGCGGAATCGTCTTCACGAAGCCGGCGAACATGAAGACCGCGAGGCCGGCACCGAAGCCGAGGTAGATGAAGCAGATGTTATAGGGCGTGTTGAGACCCATGGAGTCTGCCAGGCTCGAGAGCGTGAACATGAGCATCTGGAACGGGACGACCATGGAGAACACGAACAGGTAGTAGAGCGCCTTGCAGAACTTGTTGTTGACGCGAACCACGTACCAGGCGCACATGGAGCAGCACACCAGGATGAGCGCCACGGACGTGAGCGTGATGACGAGCGTGTAGCCAAAGGCGGCGGCAAAGCCCTGCTTGGTCAGGGCACTGATGTAGTTGGCGATGCCGGCGGATGTCTCGGCGGTGACCGGGTTGAACGCCGTCCCGGTGGTGATGGCGGTGTTCTGCTTGAACGAGTTGACGAGGATCATGACCATGGGGTAGATCCACGCCAGGCTCAGCACGGTGAATACGACCGTGAGAATCCTATTGGTGATCTTCTCGCGCTGCATTACTGCTGCACCTCCTTGGACTGGGTCGCCCTGAGCTGAATCATCGAGATGCAGATGACCAGGATGCAGAAGATGACGGCCTTGGCCTGACCGATGCCCATCCACTTGGCGCCCGCACGCGCGTAGAACGTGTTGTAGATGTTGAGGGCGAGAAGTTCGGTGGAGTGGTCGGGAGCGCCGCCGGTGAGGGCGAGGTTCTGGTCGAAGAGCTTGAAGCCATTGGTGATTGTGAGGAAGAGGCAGATGGTGATGGTGGGCATGAGGTTGGGGATCTTGACCTTCCAGAGCGTCTGCCACGCGGTGGCGCCGTCGACCTTGGCGGCCTCGAGGTAGTCGCTGGGGATGGACTGCAGCCCCGCGATGTAGATGATCATCATGTAGCCGACCTGCTGCCACAGCATCAGGATCACGAGGCCCCAGAACCCGGCGACCGTGTTGAGTGCCAGGAGCTGCTGTCCCACGATGGTGAGAACGCCATTGATCAGGATCTGCCAGATGTAACCCAGCACGATGCCGCCGATGAGGTTGGGCATGAAGAACACCGTGCGGAAGCCGTTGCTGCCCTTGAGGCCCTTGCGAGTGAAGCAGAGCGCGATGGCGAGGGCGATCACGTTGATCAGGACGGTAATCACGATGGTGAAGAGCGCGGTGAGCCAGAAGGAGTGGGCAAACTGCGGGTCTGCCAGCGCGGCGACGTAGTTGCTGATGCCCACGAACTTGGGGTTTGAGATGCTGATGAACCGGCAGAACGAGAGGTACAGACCCTCGACGAACGGGATCACGAACCCGAACGCAAACGAGAGCGCCGTGGGAAGCAGGAACAGCGGCCACCATTTCCTGAGTGATTTAACCATGCGTTAACTCCCTTCGCATAGGAGCGGGGTGGGTGGACAGACGTCCGCCCACCCCACGGGAGGCCCTTTTGGGCCGAGGCGTTGGCGTTACTCCGCGTTGGCCTCGGACTCGGTCTTCCAGCCGTCCACGAATGCCGTCTTGACGGCATCCCACTTGTCGGTACCAGCCGCGTACTTGGTGAGCGCGTTGGAGAGGTCGGACTTCCACTGCTCGGACGGGATCCAGACGAAGTCCCAGTTCACGGACGTCTTGCCGTCGGAAATCATCTGCTTGGCAATCTTGGAGAACGGGTTGTCCGGCTCCTTGGCGCTCTTGAACGGGCAGTTGAGGCCCATGTCGGAGGCAAGAGACTTGGTGCCGGTGTCGGAGGTGACGACCCACTTCAGGAAGTCGAGCGTTGCCTTCTGATCCTCCTCGGATGCCTGACTGTTGACGCACCAGTAGTTCTCGCCGCCGGAGCAGAGACCCTGCTTCTCCTCGCCGTCCACGCCAATGTAGATGGGCAGCATGCCGACCTTGTCCTCGCCGAGCTTCTTGGAGATGTCGGCCCAGGCCCAGGAGCCGTTCTGATAGAACACGGCCTCGCCGTTCACGAACTCGTTATTGGCGTCGTCGCCGGTCTTGCTGGCGAGCTGGGCGGGGTCGGTTGTGCTGTCGGTGATGTAGAGGTCGTAGATCTGCTTGTAGTTGTCGAGGTAGGTGCCCTTGATGGCGTCGGTGCCGGTCTGCTCCTCGTCGTCCTTCACGAACTCGTAGTAGATGGGCATGTTGGCAAGGTGCGTGGTGTAACGCCAGTTGGAGCTGGAGTCCATGCCGGCGGAGGTGAAGGCGCCCTTGACGCCGAGCTCGTCCTTACGGGCCTGGATGTCGTCGGCAACCTTCTTCAGGGTGCCGAAGCTGGTGATGTCGGACTCCTTGTAGCCAGCCTTGGTCAGCAGGTCCTTGTTGTAGATGATGCCGTAGTCCTCCTCGACGTAGTCGATGCCCAGGACCTTGTCGCCATCCTTGAGCGCGAGGTTGTCGTTGGTGAGCTCATTGAGGATGTCGGTGCCGGTAAGGTCGGCGCAATAGTCCTTCCAGCTCTTGAGGCCGATGGGGCCGTTGACCTGGAACAGGGTGGGAGCGGAGCTCTTGGACATCTCGGACTGGAGCTTCTGCTCGTAGGTGTCGGAGGCAGCAGTGACGACGGAGACCTCGACGCCCGTCTCCTTGGTGTAGGCCTTGGCGAGCTCCTGCCACTGGGAGTCGACCTCAGGCTTGAAGTTGAGGTAGTAGACCTTGCCCGATGCAGAGGAGCCGGAGCCAGAATCGCTCGTGCTGCTCGATCCGCCAGTGCTGCCGCAGCCGGCCAGCGCGAGGCCAAGGCCCGCGACCGCGCTCATGGAAACGAACTGACGCCTGCTGATGTTACCGTTCGCCTTCATTGCAACCTCCCATTTGCCTTGGGGCCCGTCTCGTCTGTGGGCGTGGCCCCTCTCGCCCGCAAGCAGGCCGTCCCCGACCTGCCCTGACTTCACCTTGAAGAGTATGAGCGTGAACAAACTTGTTCAAATGACTTTAGGTCGAACGGTCGATTTTTCGGTTAAACGGTACTCCGCACGTTCAGACCTCTTGGAGGACTACTATGTGGGAGCTGGTGTTTTGGGTGCGGGGAGGTCTCTGCGCCCACAGGACATGGACATCCCAACTTGTGGGAACCATAGGAACGACCTCCCCGCGCTCGCCTGTTGAGTGCGACCCCGCATGAGTGCGGGAGATGGGGAGGTGACCAATGCCCAAGGCCATATATGAGGGGATCTACCGTGACCTCAAGGGCAAGATCCAGGAGGGCACCTACACCTACGAGGATTTCCTCCCCACAGAGAGCGAGCTCACGGCGCAGTACGGCTGCTCGCGCAACACCCTGCGCAGAGCCGTCTCGATGCTTGCCGACGACGCGTACGTGCAGCCCATGCACGGCAGGGGCGTGCGCGTGATCTGGCAGCGCGAGGGGCACAGCGCCCAGGGGTCGCTCTCCGGCGTGGAGTCGTTTGTGGAGTTCGCCCGCCGCAACGGACTCACCCCCTCCACCTCGGTGAAGTCGTTTGAGCAGGTGACCTGCGGGTCGGGCCTCTCGCGCAGGACCGGCTTTGCGGAGGGCGTGGAGCTGCTGCGCATCGTGCGCGTGAGGTCGCTCGACGGGGCGGCGCGCCAGGTTGACCACGACTACTTCCTGGCATCCGCCGTGACGGGCCTGACCCCAGAGATCGCCGAGGGCTCGGTGTACCACTTCCTAGAGAGCGAGCGCCACATGCGCATCCTCACCAGCAAGCGGCGCATCACCGTCCAGCTCGCGACCGACGAGGACTGCAGCTACATGGACCTGGACCCCTACAACTGCGTGGCGGTCATGGAGAACCAGTCGTTCAACTCCGAGGGCGTGATGTTTGAGTACACGCAGGTTCGCTACCATCCCGACGCCTTCTCGTACAACCTGGTGTCCCGTCGTTAGCAAACCGCTTCAAGTTGTTCGAACATTAGGTTCAGGAACACAAGGGACAAGTTCCTTAAAGCCCGAATGCGCCAACGGGCCGAATGGCACGCACGACCTTAGATGAGGCCCAGGGCGCGCAGGCCCATGGCCACGCCGTCCTCCTCGACCCCTCCGGTGACCAGGTTGGCCCTCGCCTTGACTTCGTCAGAGGCGTTGCCCATGGCCACTGCCACGTCCACCTCGTCAAAGAGCGGCAGGTCGTTTTGGGAGTCCCCAAACCCGTAGGTCGTCCCCGCGTCCTCGCCCAGGTAGTCGACCACGGCCTTGACGCCGTCCTGCTTGGTGTTCTGCACCAGCGAGACCTCGCTGTTGCCCATCTCGAGCTCGCTCGTGTGTATTACCTCCGCCGCGCCGGGGGTCAGCATGAGCCCCTGTGCCACGGGCGTTGGGACGATGAGCTTGTGCGCACGGTAGTCTCCCAGCCTCGCGAGGGCACCCTGCATGGTCTGCGGGGCATCCGGCCCCTGGTGGAGGCCCTGGGGGCCGCCGCGCAGCTCGACCACGCCCGCGGCGGACTCCAGCTGTGCTCCGGAGCGCGCCCTGAGGAGAAGGCCCTCCAGCGCCTCGAGGACCGCCCCCGGGAACGGCCGGTCGCGCAGCACCGCCTCGCCCACGCGGACGTAGGCGCCACCCAGGCCCACCACGCCGTCAAAGGGGAGCTCGCGGATGACGGGATGGAGGGTCGCCGGCGAGCGCCCGGTGCAGAGGAACGCGACCGCGCCACCGTCCACGAGGCTCCGTATGGCATCGCATACCGCGTCGCTGGGACGGGGAGAGACGCTGCGCTCCTCCTCGGGGCGCCCCTCCCGGGCGATGGGGTCGTCCCACCCCAGCGTCCCGTCCACATCGAAGAACACCACCGGCCTGCCCATGGAGCCACTCCCCCAACCCACTAGAGGTCCCGTGCGTCACCCCCGGCCACGGAGGAGATCTCCTCCGCGAGCTCGGGAGCGCGCGTGCCCACCACAACCTGAACGGAGCTCCCGGCCCGGAACACGCCCAGGACCCCGAGGGTCGCGAACGCGGCGTCGTCCGCGACCGCGGCGGGATCCGCCACGGTGACCCTGAGCCTGGTCATGCACGGGGTGATCCCCACGACGTTGCCCGTCCCGCCAAGCCCGTCGAGGATCCCCTGGGCGAGCGGGGAAACGTGCGTCTCGCCAGTATGCGTCCGCGCGGTGGAATGCCGGTCGGACCCATCCCGGCCGCCTTCGCTCCGCACGGAATGGTACCAGTCTGGAAGCCGACTGAAGTCGAACCCGTCACCGCGACCGGGGGTCTTGAGGTCAAGCCTCGTTATGAGCAGGCGGAACGAGAGGAAGTAGATGGCGGTGAACGCCAGGCCGACGCCCGCGGCGCGCAGGTACTCCGCGCCATGTGACGCGGCGAGGGGGATGAAGTTGAGCGACGCCATCTCGATGAGCCCGCCCGAGAACACCCCCACCACCCCCATGTGGTTGACGATGAACGCGAGGAGCGCGGAGAGCGCCACGTGCAGGGCGAAGAGCTGGGGCGCGGCAAAGAGGAACGCGAACTCCAGGGGCTCGGTGATGCCGCACAGCATGGAGGTGAGCGTGGCCGGGACCAGGAAGGCGGCGAGCCTGCTCCGGCGGTCGCGCGGACAGGTGGCGTAGAACGCCAGGGCCATCCCCGGGGCCCCGTAGACCTTGGACCATCCCGTGGCGCTGAGGGCCGCCCAGGGTGCGCTCTGCGCGAGGGAGCGCCCGCTTGCGGCGAGCTGGGGGAGCTGATGCGCCCAGGTCACGTAGATTCCGCTGTCCACCACCACGTTGTCGTAGTAGACGGGAGCGTAGAAGAGGTGATGCAGCCCCAGGGGCGTGAGGGCGCGGTCGATTGCGACGAAGATGGCGACGCCCCATGACCCCGACGAGAGGATGCAGGAGCGAAGCGCCTCGAGGCACGCCCTCCAAGCCGGCCAGGCGAGCACCGTGCCGACCGCCATGGCAAGGGAGGCGGCGAACGACAGGAGGTAGACGAACGCCGTGCCCGAGAACACGCCAAGCCACTGCGGGAGCCGCACGTCAAAGAAGCGGTTGTGCAGGGCGACCGTGACGCCGGAGACCGCAAGCGCGCCGAAGATGCCCGTATCGAGGGTCCTGACCCCGGCGATCGAGACCATCCCGGGCGGCACGCCTGGCCCCATGAAGACGGTGACGATGGCCCCCACCAGGTAGTCGAAGGTGAGGTAGACGGCAAGGGCCTCAAGGCAGCACCTGCCGCGCTGCGACTTTGCCAACCCCATGGGAAGGGCGAGGGAGAAGAGCAGGGGCAGCTGGTTGAACGCCGTCCAGCCGCCCGCGAGCAGAACGCGCCACACCTTGCTCCAGAGCGTGCCCTCCGCCGCGATGGGCCCCATGACCTGCGGCGTGGTGAAGAGCGTGCCCAGCCCCACGATGAGACCGGCGAACGAGAACAGCAGGACGGGGGTGAAGAGGGCACCTCCCAGGCGCTGGAACCTCTGCAGCATGGGTCTGCCCCCTCCGCGCACTCGCCGCCCGACGCTCCCCAAAGTATGAGCGACCTCGCTGGCAGGGCAAGCCTCCCCCGACGAACGGCGGAGGCGGCCCTCGCCCCATCGGGCGTCTCGCCCTCCTCTGCTACAATGGCGTCGCCGCAGCGGCCATGCCGCGCGGGTCTATCGACTGGGGCATCGTCCAACGGCTAGGACAGCGGTTTTTGGTGCCGTCAATGGGGGTTCGAATCCCTCTGCCCCAGCCACGTCTGCGAGGGGCGGTTTGGGCGACGGTGCCCGGACCGCCTTTTTCGCGCGCGCCAGTCAGTGCGGACGGGTGCCGCCGCCTCCCGTGGCGGGAGCGTTGGGAACCCTCACGTCGCGTGCGACCCTGTGGACATGCTCTGACCGCAACCCGCAGTGGGATGGACGCGCAAGACGTGCGTTATCATGGGGGCGTTCCTGGCAGCTGCCCAGGACTCATGGTCAGGGATACCTACACATGGAGGCCACTTTATGCCCGTTACCGCGATTGTCCTCGCCGCCGGCGAGGGAACGCGAATGAAGTCCCGCCATCCCAAGGTTATGCACAAGATGCTCGACCGTCCCCTGGTGGGATGGGCAGTCCGCTCCGTCAGGGACGCGGGCGCCGACCGCGTTGTGGTGGTCGTGGGCAACGGCGCGGACGAGGTCCGCCAGTACCTTGGGACCATCCCGGGAGTCGAGACCGTAGAGCAGACCGAGCGCCTGGGGACCGGACACGCCACCAGGGTCGCCCTCGAGGCGGCCGGCGTGAGCGACGGGACCGTCGTCGTGACCTACGGCGACACCCCACTCGTGCGCCCCGAGACCATCCGTGCGCTGGTTGAGCGCGTGGAGCGGGGCGACCAGTCCGCCTGCCTGCTCACCATGACCCCGCCGGACGTGAGCGGCTACGGCCGCGTGGTCACCGACGGCGACGGCCAGGTGGAGCAGATCATCGAGGACAAGGACTGCACGCCCGAGCAGCGCGCAACCCTGCTCGAGTGCAACTCGGGCGTGTACGCCTTTGACGGCGCCGCGCTCGCGGCCCACATTGGCGAGGTCGGAAACGACAACGTGCAGGGCGAGTACTACCTCACGGACATGCCCACCATCCTGAAGTCGCACGGCCTGGGCGTCGTGGCCCAGCACGTGGACGACTACGCCGAGATGCTGGGCGTGAACTCGCGCATCCAGCTTGCCGAGGCGACGCGCGCCATGCAGGGGCGCATCAACCGCCGCCTGATGGCAGAGGGCGTCACCATGATGGACCCCACCCAGGTGTGGGTCGGGCCCGACGTCACGGTGGGGCAGGACACCGAGCTTCTCCCCCAGACCTTCCTCATGGGACAGACGACCGTGGGCACCGACTGCGTCATCGGCCCCAACAGCCGCCTGACCAACGCCACGGTGGGCAACAACTGCCTGGTGGACGAGACCATCATCGTGGACTCCGCCATCGACGACGACGTCAAGTGCGGCCCGCGCGCCTACCTGCGCGGCGGCGCCCACTTCCACAAGGGGTCCAAGGCCGGCACGCACGTTGAGATCAAGGGCTCCGAGGTTGGCGAGGGCTCCAAGGTCCCGCACCTCTCCTACATTGGCGACGCCCGCCTGGGCCGCGACGTCAACATTGGCGGCGGCTCCATCACGTGCAACTACGACGGCAAGCACAAGAGCCACACCGAGATTGGCGACCACGTGTTCGTGGGGTCGGACACCATGATGGTCGCCCCCGTCACCATTGGGGACAACGCCCTGGTCGGGGCGAGCTCATGCATCACCCGAGACGTTCCGGCTGGCGCCCTCGCGCTGGAGCGCTCCAAGATGTTCGTGAAAGAGGGCTGGGCAGACGAGTATTGGGCGCGGCTAAGGGAAGAGGACTAGGGCATGTACGAGAATCTGAGCAAACCCACCACCTACCAGAAGGAAATCAAGCTGTACTCGGGCACGAGCAACCCCGCCCTGTCCAGGCGCATCGCCGAGATCCTCCACCTGGAGCTGCAGGGACTCAAGATCGAGAAGTTTGCCAACGGCGAGATCTACGCCCGCTTTGAGGAGTCCGTCCGTGGTGACGAGGTCTTCTTCATCCAGTCCATCGCCGGTGAGAACGTGAACGACCTCCTGATGGAGACGCTCGTCGTCGCGGACGCCGCCAGCCGCGCCTCCGCGGAGAGCTTCACCGCCGTCATCCCCCACTACGGCTACGCGCGCCAGGACCGCAAGGCGTCCAGCCGCGAGCCCATCACCGCCCGCCTGGTGGCCAACCTGCTCGAGGCCGCCGGCGTCGACCGCGTGATCACGCTCGACCTCCACTCCGGCCAGATCCAGGGCTTCTTCGACATCCCCGTGACCCACCTCACGGCCCTCTACCAGTTTGGCGACTACTTCAAGCAGAAGAACTTCGACCTCGACAACACCGTGGTCGTCTCTCCCGACATGGGCCGCGCCAAGGTCGCCAAGAAGCTCTCCGACTACCTGGGCTGCGAGGTCGCCATCGCACACAAGAGCCGTCCCAAGCACAACGCCGCCGAGGTCATGGGCATCATCGGCGACATCGTGGGCAAGACCTGCATCATCAACGACGACATGATCGACACGGGTGGCACCCTGGTGGGCTCCATCAACAAGCTCAAGGAGATGGGCGCGGGCGACATCTACGTCTCGGCGACCCATGGCATCTTCTCGGGCCAGGCGATCGAGCGCCTTCAGAACGCGCCCATCGTGGAGTGCGTGGTCACCGACGCCATCCCCTGCGCCGTCGCCAACCAGCCCGGCTCCAAGATCAAGCAGATCTCGGTCGCCGAGGAGCTGGCGCAGTGCATCTACAACGTGTACACCAACCACTCCGTCTCCGCGAGCGCGGGCGGAAACTCCGAGATGTAGCGCAGGCACGCACATCGTCGCACGCACAGGGCGACCCGTCTGGGAGATGCTCCCGGGCGGGTCGCCCTCCTTTCTCGCCTGCCGGGACATTGGCGCCCCGCCCCTCCGGGGGAGAGGGACAGGGCGGACGATGCCGACGCGAGACGCGACGCGGCTGGCGTCACCCGATGAGCTCGAGCACCTGCGAGAGCCCCTTGCGGCCAAAGCTCACGCGCTCGTCCGACCCCTCCCGGGACACGACCAGGCACGGAACGCTCATGACGTTGTAGCGGTCGCGCAGGGCAGGGAACCGGTTGACGTCGTACACGTGCGCGGACACGTGGGGGTTGAGCGCCGCGATGTGCTGGGCGGCGGTCACGACCTCGGGGCACATAGTGCACGAGAGGCCCACGATGACCGTGAGGCTGGTGTCGGCGCCAATGCGCTCGATGGCGGAGAGGTCCGCCTGGTCAAGCGGCTGACCGGGTCCCGCGGCATTGTACAGCCCCAGGACGAACGACGTGAACTCGTGCCCGCCCGGGACGCCGTGGAAGGCGAGGCCTGTGGGACTGCCATCGCGGCACACCTCGACGTAGGGAAGTCCCTCTCCCCCGCCTTCGTCCCCGGAGGCAACGGAGACCGCGAGCTTGGGCGTGAGCGAGGCGAGCTCGTCCATGTACGCGCGGAGCTCGGCGGATACGTCGTCGTCGGCAAGGTGGAGCCTGAGCTCGAGGGGGCTCTCCATGCGGTCGAACACCGGCTGGAGCTGCTGGCGCATGCCGGCGTCGATGAGGGCCGACGGGGAGGCGCCCGCGCCCGCCTCGCCTGGCTTCTCTTCCGTCGTGGTTGCCACCTGGGGCCGACGGACCTCGGGAGCCGTGGGCACGAGTCCGGTGCGGTCGTGGGCCGCCTTGAGGTAGCGCTCCATGGAGGTGGAGGTTGCCGCCGCCTCGCCCACCGCCGTGGCCACCTGGCGAAGCTCCTTCACGCACAGGTCACCTGCCGCAAAGACGCCGTCCGCGCTGGTCATGTGGTTGGCGTCGGTGGGGACGTACCCGCGGGGGTCCAGCTCGCAGACGCCTTGGAGCAGTTGGCTTGCCGGCGCGTAGCCCGCGAACACGAACACGCCGATCCTCTCGCCTTCCCCGGCCGAGAAGGTCGTCTCCTCGCCCGTTACGCGATTGCGGTAGGTGATGGAGTCCACCGCGTCGCCGCCCGAGACGCGCACGACCTCGGTGTTGTACAGCACGTCGACGTTGGGGTTGGACTTGGCGACCTCTGCGGTCGCGGGCGCACAGGTGAAGTCACCCTCGCGCACGAGGATGGTCACGTGGCTGGCGTAGCGGGTGAGAAACGCGCCCTCCTCCGCGGCGGCGAACCCACCGCCCACCACGAACACGCGCTTGCCGGTGAAGAACTCGCCGTCGCACGTGGCGCAGTAGGCGACGCCGCGCCCGCGGAACTCCGCCTCGCCCTCAAAGCCGACCTGGCGCGGCGAGGCACCGGTTGCCATGAGGACGGCGAGGCAGCGCAGGTCCCCCTTGCTGGTGTGGACGACCTTGACGTCATCGCCAACCTCGAGGCCCGTCACCTGGGCCAGGCGAAACTCGGCACCAAAGGCTTCAGCCTGCCTGCGCATGGTGTCGGTGAGCTCCGAGCCCGAGGCGCTGAGGATGCCGGGGTAGTTGACGACCTCGCTCGTGATGGTGATCTGACCGCCAAAGCGGTCCCCCTCCACGACGATGACCCGGTAGCGGGCACGGGCCAGATAGAGGGCGGCGGTGAGCCCGGCTGGCCCACCGCCGATTACGACGGCGTCGTAGAGGTTTTCCTCGGCCGGCATCCTACAGCTGTCCCACGAGGTCAAGGGAGGGCTTGAGGGTCTCGGCACCCGGCTGCCACTTGGCGGGGCACACCTGGTCGCCGTGCTCGCGCACGAACTTTGCGGCTTGCACCAGGCGCAGGAGCTCCTTGGCGTTACGCCCGATGCCACCCGCGGTGACCTCGTAGACCTGGATGCGGCCGTCGGGGTCGACGATGAAGGCACCGCGCTCGGCGACGCCATCAGACTCGATCAGGACCTCGAAGTCGTTGGCGAGGACGTGCGCCGGGTCGGCGAGCATGGGGTAGGTGACCTTGGAGATGCGCTCGGACTCGTCGTGCCAGGCCTTGTGCACGAAGTGGGTGTCGCACGAGACGGAGTAGACCTCGCAGCCCTCGGCCTTGAAGGCGTCGTAGTTCTCGGCAAGCTCCTCGAGCTCGGTGGGGCACACAAAGGTGAAGTCGGCGGGATAGAAGAAGAACAGGGCCCACTTGCCCAGGACGTCGTCCCTGGTAACGGTCTTGAAGTCACCGTTCTGGTAGGCCTGGACGCTGAACTCGCCAATCTGCTTGTTGATGAGGGACATCTCGTTTCCTTTCGTCGCTTTATTGGGAACGAGTCTTATTATTGATAAAGGGAGCGGGTTGTCAATTGCCCCATCGGACGGGTTCTCATCGCCTCAGTTTCTCCACAATTAGGAATTGTTCTCAATATTGACGGCACAACGGGTATCCTCTGGGCTGTGAGAGAATGTCGGGAACACAGACGTCCCATGGGAGGAGATCATGGTCCAGCGCAGGAACACAAGGCAGCGGCAGCTCGTCCTCGACGCGGTCATGCAGCTGGACGACCACCCCACCGCGGACGAGATCTACCTCACCGTGCGCCGGCAGGACGAGCACGTGAGCCGTGGCACGGTATACCGCAACCTCAACCTCCTCGCGGAGGAGGGCAGGATCCTGGACGTGAAGGTGCCGGGCGGGGACCGCTTTGACCATCGCGTGGACGACCACGCCCACCTCGTGTGCCGGTCGTGCGGCGCCGTGTGCGACGTGCCGGATCCCAATGCGTCGGACGCCGACGCGCGGACCGCGGAAGCCACCGGATACGCTGGAGTCTCGCATTACACCGTGTTCTCGGGCATTTGCCCCGCATGTCAGGAGAAGGGGCTGGGGGAGCAGGAGGCGTAGCTCCTCTCCCCCGCATCTCTGCGAAGGGGAGCGGGTCGGAGAGGAGGGCGGCAGAATCCCTCCTTCACGGGTAAGCGAATCCTCGCAGATGACGTCCACTGCCGGGGAGGATGTCGCGAGCCATCTGTCGCCAACGTTGGAAGTCTGCCGTCTCGCGCGCCGTCGATTGCGGAGGAGCGCCGAGGGAGCCGTGCCGACCGCGGGCAGAGAGACCATCTATGGTCAGAGGGGGAGATGGCGGGCCAGTGGAACGGGGCGATCACCGGGACGGGCCTTTCCCGGGGTCCACCCGCTCGGCCCACGCCGCCCGCCGGCTGCCGCGCGCCGTCAGAAACCCCGTCCCGCGTGTACACGCGGGACGGGGTTCCAGGCAGAAGCGTCCCTGAGGGACGGGCGGATGCCGAAAAGCCAACCCCGCGTGTACACGCGGGGCGCGATTTCCGACACGGGCCCGCCGCGACGCGGCGCTTCCCCAGTTGGCGGGACGCCGGGACATCGGCGCCGCCAGAAAGTTCGTCCCGCGTGTACACGCGGGGCGCGGTTCCCGACGTGGGCACGGCCGCCGCGGCCCGCAAGCAGAGGGATGCGGACCCGCGGGTCCGGAGAGCCGGTCGGAGACGCGCGCCGCGCCCAGCGGCACCCCCCTCCCCGAGCCCTTCGAGGGGGACGGGCCGCGCCGAGACTCAGCTCGTGGCGGCGGAGGCCCGATGCGAGCGGTTTCTCCAGGCGACCCCCGTCCCGCGGTCAGCCCCACCCTTGCGTTTACGCAGGTGGGAGGGCCAGACGTAGCCCCCGGGCGCCGACGGGCGGCGGCAGGCTCCCGACGTGAGCGCTCACGTCGGGCGGTTGCCGCCGCCCGGGAGGGAGCGGGGGGCCAAATGGCAGGGACCCCAGATGTGAGTGCTCACCTCGGGGGCTTGCCGCCATGATCCAGGGTTTGATTTACGCCCAACTGGGGTTATGCCCCGCGCGTCCGGCAGTCCCGGCGGAGGGGGCTCGATGCGGGCACTCACTTCGGGAGTCCGCCGCCATGGTTTGAATGCTGATTGCCGGCCCCGCGACGGGCCAGGGCCGACCCCCGCTGCCGCCGACCGAGGATGGGGGCGCGCGGGGAGGCGCCGGCAGCGGCGCCTCCGCCCCCCTCCCCTTCTTTGACTTTGAGAGGGCATCCGCCCGGATCCTCACTTCAACCCCTCACCCATGGCGCAACCGGGAGATGGCAGTTGGGGCCAGTGAGGGCTGACGGCCAGCGCGGAGAGCCTGCGACTCGGGGACGTAGCCCTTCTCCCTTAGCCCTGGCGCATCACACGCGCAGGCTGAGCGTCACGCGTGCGCCAAGCACCACGCCATCGGCGTCCGTCCGGTTGCCCAGAACGAGCTCGCCCCCATGCGCCTGCGCTGCCTGCTGGGCAACGGAGAGCCCGAGACCATAGTGCGACCCCATGGCTCCGTCGGCCACGCCACCGCGCGAGGCATCGCCGCGATAGAAGCGCTCCGCCCCGTGTTTAATCGCCCGCGGAGAGAAGCCCGCGCCGTCATCCTCCACCATCACCTCGATGGCAGGGCGCCCGTCTCCCCCATCCGTCACCGCAACGCAGAGTCTCGCCCACGAACGTGCATGGTCGCAGGCGTTGCCCACCAGGTTGAGGACGGCGCGCGAGACTAGGTCCGCGTCCAAGCGTCCGACCCTTCCCTCCAGGGGGGAGGACTTGCCCGTCTCCCCTGCGTCCTTCCCCACGCGAAGCTCGATGCCGCTCGCATGGGCAATCCGCGCCGCATCGTTAGCTATTCCCTCGAACAGGAGCCCGAGGTCGACGTCTTGCCTCTCAGCCGCCACCCCCTCGCCGCGCGACGCGAGGATGATCCGCCGGATGCAGGCATCCTGCGACTCCGCGGCGTCGCGAATGGCGAGCGCGCACTCCCTCTCCTCGTCGCCGAGGTCACTCTCAAGAAGGAGGTCGGCGTTGCCGCGGACGACGGTGAGTGGCGTCTTGAGGTCGTGCGCGAGGGCGGCAACCTGCTCGCGGGAACGCCGCTCCGTCTCCCACTGCACCTGGAGCGACTCCCGCAGCGAGGATCGCATGCGGTCCATCGAGAGCAGGACGTCGTCCACCTGCGCGACCCGGCTGCGACCCACCTGGAAGTCGAGATCCTGACGCGCAACGGCATCCGCCGCGTCGACGAGCGGGCGCATCTCTCGCGTGAGCACCCGGCCCGCCCTGAGCGCGACGAGCAAGACGACCGCCACGGTCCCCCCTACCACTGCAGCTACAAGGAGGTTCTGAGGATTGGGCCACACGTCACGACGGACGCGGTCGGACCACTGGGGCATGATGCGGTATGCGAGGACGCACGTACTGCCGTCGGAGAGACGGACGCGGACAAGCGTTGCGCCCGACGGCTCGGCACCTGACGCCCCGCTCGAAGCAACCTGACGGGCGGTCGCAAGGAGGCTGGCATCCATATCGGTCTGCAGAACCTCCCCGCCGGCGGAGAGATGCGCGTACCAGAACGCCGAGGGTATCTCGCCCGCATCGAACGACCCCTGCGCCGCGAGGGACTTGGAGAGCGAGCCCACGTTTGTCTCGCCGTAGTTTGCCGGGAAGACCGTACCGCTGGAGAGTGCGTGCTCGAAGGCGAGGAGGGGAAAGCCGGCAACAAGGAGCACGCCCACCAGGACGTACAGGAAGTATCGTGCGACCAGGAGCGAGAGGGGAATGCGCCGCCCGACGCGATGCCTCCCCGGCGACTTGACCCGCACCGCCGTTGGGGCGTCCTCCGCTGGGGGAACGGGCCTCTCCCCTACCCCTGCCATCGGTACCCCATCCCCCATACGGTGCCGATGGGTTCCACGCCCGCGCGACGGAGCTTGGCGCGCGCGTTGCTGACGTGGACCGAAACGTCGTCCGACCCCGCCCCGCTGCCCCAGCCCATGACACGCTCGCGAATCTGCTCGCGATCAAAGACCTGGCCGGGGCTCCTGGCGAGAAGCTCGCAGATGGCGTACTCGGTGGGGGTGAGAGGTACGGGGTCGTCGTCCACGAGCAGCTGCCGCGCGGAGAGGTCGAGCCTGATGCGCCCGAACGAGAGGGAGCTGTGACGCTCGCGCCCCTCGCGGCGCAGGTGGGCGTTGACCTTGGCGCGAAGCTCGGCCATGCCGAACGGCTTGCGCAGGTAGTCATCCGCACCAAGGCCCAATCCCGTCACCGCATCGTCCTCGCCCACGCGCGCCGTGAGGAAGACGATGGGCGCGTCCACGCGAGCACGAATCTGGCGGACGAGCTCAAAGCCGTCCACGCCGGGCATCATCACGTCACAAAGCAGGAGGTCAAAGCATGTCAGGTTCATTCCGAGAACCTTGGTTGGGTCAGTCTCTGCGACCACCTGGTGCCCATCGCGCGAGAGGCCGCGCACGAGCAGGTCGCAGATGGGTCGCTCGTCGTCCACCACGAGTATGCGTGCCACCATAACCCCCAATCCTTCCGTCGTCGCACCGATGCCTCGCCCGCCATGATATCCGAGGGATAACGGGGCGAGAGTGCCCCGGGTCCCTGGTCGATACTCCACCCCCTGGCTCGGCCGGGGACATGTATCTCAGCCGTCGTGCCGTCCCCCAAGCTCGATGCGGTCCGCCAGAACCAGCGTCAGAGCCACGAATGCGAGCGTTACGGCGAGGCACGCGCCCAGAACGACCGACTTCGCGGAGACGAGACCGGGCAACGCCGCCGCGTACCGCTCACCCATGTGGGCGACGGCGAGCTCGACCTCGAGCGAAGCAAGGCGAGCGGGCCAGGCAAAGGGCACGAACGCCGCGACGCTAGCACCGAGGAGCCCCGAGAGCGTACCCGTAACGAGCCCGTTGGCAAGGCCGCCAAGCGAGACGACTGAGATGCCAGCGCCGATGGCGCCTAGCCCGATGGAGGCGTCTCTCCCCCAGCGCAGCGCCGCGAGGATGAAAACCAGGTACAGGGAGACGCTTCCAACACCCATGCCCAGGACGGACTGGGCCATCGCTCGCAGAGGGGGCAGCTGCCTGCCGGCGCTCGTAAGGAGAATGGCGAAGGTCTCAGTCGCGACGGCCGCCGAGACGATGCCGAGCAGGAGGAGCGAGATGAGACGAGCCCCTATCGCCAGTCGTCGCGAGGGGACCCCAAGCAGGTTGATACAGCTACCTGCCTCCCGATCCGCATCGACCGAGAGCCCGCAGGAGATGCCCGCGAGCAGCGGAGCCCCGGCACCGAGCAGCTGGACGAAGGCGTCTGTTCCCAGCAGCGAGTCCCAGGTGCGCGTCGCGGCAAAGTACCAGCCCGCAAGGATGCCGAGCCCCAGGGCAAGCACGAGGTGCAGCGGAACCAGGGAAGACCTGGGCAAGCGGATGAGCTCGGAGCGAAGTGCCCCGAGGAGGGTCATGCGTGTTGTCACGACGCCCCACCTCCACGCGCGAGGCGCGCCCCGACCAGTGACAGCAGGACGAACGCGACCGTGCAGAGGGCAAGTGCGGCCCACCAGGTCCCGTTGATGGCGTAGGTTGCGTACGACTGGGGCGCGACGGGAATGCCCGACGGGTCCACACCCAGAGGGGCGGAGGGCAGGCGAAGCGCGGCGGAGGGCACGAACGCCCACCAGGCGTCACTCCCCCACAGTGCGATACCGCCGCCAATCTGCACAAGCGAGGGAATGGCGACGCCGGCGAGAGTACCTATCCGCAGGGAGAGCAGGAGCGACGCGGGAACCATCCACGCAAACCCAATGGTCAGGACGAGCGTAGACTCAATTCCCGCGAGCGGAGTCGGCGCACTGCCACCCAAGGCCCACACGACGACGGATCCGGCAAGCACCACTGCATTGGACGTTAAGAGGAGCAGGAGGCACGTCGTGACCTTTCCCCACCACGAGAGCGACGGTTCGAGCGGGAGCCCCAGCACAGACCTGAGGGAGTGGCGGGAGTCCAACCCCGCGACCGAGACGCACTGGAGCGAGACGGACACAGGAAGCATGAGGGTGTACCAGTAGTTCCAGCCACAGGTGGAATAGCCGATTGGGCCAGACTTGCCCGAAGCGACCCCAATGGCAAGCCCGAGCGCAACGAGGGGGAGCGGGAAAAGTACCGCGACCCTGCGGGCGCTGCCATGGCGCGTCTTCTGGGTCTCCGCCGCAAGCGCGCGACGCAGCTCCTCCCGCCTGCTGACGGAAGCCGAGATTGCGGGGAACACATTTGTTGCGTCTCTCATCTTGCCTCCCTCCCGCACACGTCCATGAACAGGTCCTCAAGATCCACGGAGCGGTCGAGCGCCCCCTGATAGGCAAGACGACCATTGGTGATGATGCCCACGTGGTCGGCAACGTGCGAGACCTCGGCAAGAATGTGGCTCGAGACGATGACGGTGACCCCCTGCTCCGGGAGGGACAGGATGAGCCGGCGGAGCTCCTCTATCCCCATGGGGTCGAGGCCGTTGGTCGGCTCGTCCAGCACGAGAAGCCGGGGTTGGCCGAGAAGCGCGAGAGCGATGCCCAGCCGCTGGCACATGCCGAGCGAGAACTGTCCGGCGCGCTTGCGGCCCGTATCCTCCAGGCCAACCTGGCGCAGGACCTCAGGGATTCGGCTTTCGGGGATTCCCAGGAGCGTGGTGCGAACGCGTAGGTTCTCGCGCGCGGTGAGGTTGGGGTACAGCGGCGGCTGCTCGATGAGGGAGCCGATCTGGTACAGGTCGCGGCGTTCCCAGGGGTGTCCGCAAAAGAGCATCTGACCACTGGTGGGACGTAGCATTCCGCAGACCATCTTGAGCGTGGTTGACTTTCCCGCCCCATTGGGGCCGAGCAGGCCGTACACCTGGCCCTCTCCCACGGTGAGACACACGTCCTCAACTGCGGTCCGAGCGTTTCTCCCCCGGCCAAAGGACTTGGTGAGCCCCTTGGTCTGGAGGACGGGCTTGGGTGCTATGGGCGACGGTCGGTTGTCTACTGGCTCCCCTGGCGTGGCGCCCCCCACAAGATGGCTAGGCATCTCTCCCCCCTTCGCTTGGTTTCTGACACCTACGAGGATGGGAGCAAGGTCTAAAGAATCCCTAAAGGTCGTTGGGCGTCAGGAGAGATACGCCCCCTCCCAATTGGCAGGGAGAAGCGAGGGTCCGCAGGTTCCCGGACACGGCCGGGTGACCAGGCCAAAGAATGGAATACCGTGAGCTCTCGCTAGATGCCTCGCGCACTGCCGGAAAACGCGTCCCGCGTGTACACACGGCACGCGATTTCTGACATGTGCCCGCCGCGACGCGGCGCTTCCCCAGTTGGCGGGACGCCGGGACTTCGGCGCCGCCAGAAAGTTCGTCCCGCGTGTACGCATGGGATGCAGTTTCTGGCATGGGCACGAACGCTGCGCTCCGCCGGCGGGGATGCGCAGGGCCGAGGGCCCGGGGCCCGCCGGCTGCCGCGCGCCGCCCGGCCCTGCGGCATCCGCCCCCTCCCCGAGCCCCTCGAGGGGGACGGGTCGCGCCGAGGTTCAGCTCGTGGCGGCGGAGGCCCGATGCGAGCGGTTTCTCCAGGCGACCCCCATCCCGCAGTCAGCCCCACCCTTGCTTTTACGCAGGTGGGAGGGCCAGATGTAGCCCCCGGGCATCGACGGGCGGCGGCAGGATCCCGACGTGAGCGCTCACGTCGGGCAGTTGCCGCCGCCCGGGAGGGAGCGGAGGGCCAAATGGCAGGGGACCCCAGATGTGAGTGCTCACCTCGGGGGCTTGCCGCCACGGCCCAGGGCTTGGCCAGCGCCCAACTGGGGTTATGCCCCGCGCGTCCGGCAGTCCCGGAAGCGGGGGCTCGACATGGGCACTCATATCGGGCTCCCGCCGCCATGGTTTGAATGCTGATTGCCGGCCCCGCGACGGGCCAGGGCCGACCCCCGCTGCCGCCGACCGAGGATGGGGGCGCGCGGGGAGGCGCCGGCAGCGGCGCCTCCGCCCCCCTCCCCTTCTTTGACTTAGAGGGGGCAACTGTCAGGATCAGCGCTTCAAGCACTCAAACCGAGTCCCAGCAAAGGGGCCCCGATACGGCCACATCCGGAATCCGCGAGACCACGACGCAGCCCTCCGCGCGAACGGAAGCCGCCGCAAGAACAAGGGGTGGGACGCCGACGGATCGACGCCCCACCCCAGGGGTAACGCACTTCTCCCCTGCTCCCTACGCGACCTCGTCGAACTGCGACTGGTACAGCTGCGCGTAGAAGCCACCCGCCGCGAGGAGCTCCTCGTGCGTGCCCTTCTCCACGATGTCGCCGTCGCGCAGCACCAGGATGGTGTCGGCGTTGCGGATGGTCGAGAGCCGGTGCGCAATCACGAAGCTGGTACGGCCGGCCATGAGCTTGTCCATGGCACGCTGGATGCGCCACTCGGTGCGCGTGTCCACGTTGGACGTTGCCTCGTCCAGGATGAGGATGGGTCGGTCGGCGAGAACCGCTCGCGCGATGGTGAGCAGCTGGCGCTGGCCCTGGCTTATGTTGGTCGCGCCCTCGTCCAGCTCGAAGTCGTACCCTCCGGGGAGCGTCTTGATGAAGTGCTCGCAGTGTGCGTAGCGGGCGGCGGCCTCCACCTCCTGGTCGGTGGCGTCCAGGCGGCCAAAGCGGATGTTCTCGCGTATGGTCCCCTTGAACAGCCAGGCGTCCTGCAGCACCATCGAGAAGTTCTGGCGCAGGTCGGCGCGGGTCACGCTGCGCACGTCGTGGCCGTCGACGGACAGGCTGCCGGAGTCCACGTCGTAGAAGCGCAGCAGCAGCTTCATGAGGGTGGTCTTGCCGGCGCCGGTGGGACCGACGATGGCGACGGTCTTGCCGGGCTCCACGTTGGCCGAGAAGTCGTGGATGATCGTCTTGCCGGGGAGATACCCAAACGAGACGTCGTCGAAGTCCACGCCGCCGGTTGCGCGGCCGATGGCAGGCACCTCTCCCGTGGCGGGGTCAGGGCGTGCGGTCTCTTCCTCCTCCGGCGCCTCCAGGAACTCGAACACGCGCTCCGCGCACGCGGCCATCTGCTGCAGCACGTTGGAGACGGTCGCAAGCTGCGTGATGGGCTGGGTGAAGTTCTTGACGTACTGGATGAACGACTGGATGTCGCCCGGCTGGATTGCCCCGGTCACGGCAAGCCCCGCGCCCACGACCACGACGCCCACGTAGCCCATGTTGCCCACCAGGTTCATGAGGGGCTGCATGAGGCCGGAGAGGAACTGGCTCTTCCACGCGCTCTCGTACAGTCGGTCGTTCTCCTCCTCGAACCTTTGGACCGCGCGGTCGGTGCGGTCGAACGCCTGGATCACCACCTGGCCCGAGAAGTCCTCCTCAACGCGTCCGTTGACGGCACCGAGCTGCTGTTGCTGCAGCGCGAAGTAGCGCTGGGAGCGCTTGATGAGGACGGCGAGGATGGCGGCCGAGACGGGCAGCGTCACGAAGGTGACCCCCGCCAGCGGCAGCGAGATGGAGATCATCATGACCGCCACGCCCACCACCTGCGTGATGGAGGTCACGAGCTGGATGAGGCCCTGGTTGAGCGACTGGCTGAGCGTGTCCACGTCGTTGGTCATGCGCGAGAGCACATCACCCTTTGAGATGGCCTTGCCGTCGAAGTACGACAGGGGCACCTTCGAGATCTTGTCGGCGATCTCGCCGCGCATGCGATACACGACCCGCTGCGTGATGCCGGTCATGATCCAGCTCTGGATGCCGGATGCCGCGGCGCTCGCCAGGTAGATGCACAGGAGCGTCACCAGGATCCGCCCGATGAGGGCGAAGTCGATGCCGCCCTTACCCGCGGCGGACGCCTGCACGCCACGGATGACCTCGGTGGTGGCGTTGCCCAGGATCTTGGGTCCCACCACCGAGAACACCACCGATGCCATGGCGAGGATGATGGCACTCACCAGGCCAACGCGGTACGGCCCCATGTAGCGCAGCAGCTTGCGGATGGTCCCGCCAAAGTCCTTTGCCTTCTCGCCCGGCGCCATGCGCGACCCCGGGCCATGGGGACGCGGCGTCTGCCGGGGCTGCTCGACCCTCTCTGCCATGCCTACTCACCCTCCCTCAGGCCAAGCTCCTCTTCGCTCAGCTGGCTCTTGGCTATCTCCAGGTACTCGGGGCAGGTGCGCAGGAGCTCCTCGTGGGTCCCCCTGCCGACCACGCGGCCCTCGTCGAGGACCACGATCTGGTCCGCCCCCATCACGGTCGCGATGCGCTGCGCCACCACCAGCACGGCGGTGTCGGACTCCTCGCGCGCGAGCGCCTGGCGAAGCCGCGCGTCGGTCGCATAGTCCAGGGCCGAGAACGAGTCGTCGAGCACCAGGACCTCGGGGTGGGTCGCAAGGGCCCGGGCGATGGCGAGGCGCTGGCGCTGGCCCCCCGACACGTTGGTGCCACCCTGCGTGATGGGCGCCTCGAGCCCCTCGGCCTTCTGCGAGACGAGCTCGGTCGCCTGGGCCACGTCGATGGCATGGAGGAGGTCCGTCTCGCCCGCCTCGTCCGCCCCGAAGGCGACGTTGCTGGCGATGGTGCCCGAGAACAGGAAGCCCTGCTGGGGCACATAGCCCACGCGCGAGCGGAGGTCGGCCAGCGACATCCTCCTGATGTCGACGCCGTCGAGCCGGATGGTGCCCTCCGTGGCGTCGTACAGACGCGGCACGAGCTGCACCAGGGTCGACTTGCCCGACCCGGTGGAGCCCACGATCGCGGTCACCTTGCCGGGAGCGGCGGTGAGGCTGACGTTAGAGACCACGTCACCCTCGGCATCGGGGTAGTGGAAGCTCACGTGGTCGAACTCCAGGTGGCCCCGGGGCGCATCGGCAGCGGGCGACACGGGATCCTTGGGGTCGCGCACGGCGGGCTCCACGTCGAGCACCTCCTGCACGCGGCCCACCGAGACCTCGGCGCGGGGCAGGATCACGGCGACCATCGAGACGACCAGGAAGCTCATCACGATCATCATCGCGTAGGTGATGAACGCCATCATGTCTCCCGCCTGCATGGCGCCAGCGGCAACCCCGCGCGAGCCAAACCACACGATCGCGACGGTGGACAGGTTCATCACCAGCATCATGAGCGGCATCATGAGGGTCATGGCGCGGTTCACGAACAGCTGGGCGCCCATGAGGTCGCCCGACGCCCCGTCAAAGCGCTTGAGCTCGTGGTCCTGGCGCCCGAAGGCGCGGATGGTCATGATGCCGTCGAGCATCTCTCGCGCAACGAGGTTGACGCGGTCGACCAGCGACTGCATGACCTTGAAGCGCGGCATGGTGAGCGTGAACAGGACGCTCACGATCCCCAGCACGGCGAGGAGCGCCGCCCCCACGATCCAGGCGAGCCCTCCCCCCATGGTCATGACCTGCACCACGGCGACGATTCCCATCACGGGGGCGAACATGACCATGCGCAGCATGATCACGACCATGTTCTGGATCTGCTGCACGTCGTTGGTGCAGCGCGTGATGAGGGACGACTGCGAGAACTCGTTGACCTCGGCAGGCGAGAGGGACATCACCTTGGCGAAGACCTCTCGGCGCAGGTCGCGCGCGACGGCGGCGGCCACCCGCGACGCGATGAGCCCCGAGAGCGTCGCCGCCGCGAGCGAGCCCAGGCAGAAGGCGAACATCACGAGCGCCATGTGGCCCAGGTAGGCGGAGTTGCCCGCCTGGGACCCCACCACGCCGACGTTTACGATGTCAGACATGTAGCGCGGCAGCGAAAGCTCGCACAACGCCTGCACCAGGAGCAGCGCGAACACGGCGACGACCTCACCCACATGCCCGCGCAGTAGCCTAACGAGCCTCATCGGCATCATCCCCCTCCCCACTTGCGGGGCGGCCACACTCGGCGCGCCCCTCAACGATCCGTGCGAGACGCCCCATCAGGCGGACGAGCTCGCGGGCATCGTCCTCGCCCAGCTCGCTCAGGACCCCCGCCACGTAGTCGTTGACCCGCTCGAACCTCCGCTGGACCTCCTGCTCGCCCTCGTCGGTCAGGTGGACGATCACGCTGCGGCGGTCGGACGGGCTCGCCTCGCGCCTCACCAGGCCACGGCCCTCAAGCTGGTTAAGCGTCTTCGCGATGCGGGCGCTCGACACCTGGCAGGCATGCGCGAGCGCGGTTGGCGTGACGCCCTCGGGATGGTGGTGCAGCACGTGGAGGGCGTTTGTCTCTCCCCGCATCTCCATGTCCTTTGGCCGCACCCCACGACCCCTTCTCATTCCACGACCGGAGACGATCAGCTCCCGGGCAAGGCCCTTCCAGTCGACCTCCCGCGGGCTGCCATCGGCGTGCGTTGCCTCGTCGCAATCCATGGCATGCTCCTCTCGTCAGTTTGCTAACGTCGTTAACTAGCTGTTGCATACTACCCCGAGGGAAGCGATTCGCTAACGTCGTTAGCAAGTTATGCGGACGTCCACAGTTCCTCCATTGCCTAACGGCGTTAGCGATCAGATGGCATCGCGTTCAGGGGCGAGGCATGCGAGAGCTGAGGCCCGGACGGTCCCCAGGGCATGCAAAGGGGACGGGGGCCAGACGCACTGATCCCCCGTCCCCTATTCCGTTGTTGTTTCCCACCAGGCGAGAGACGCTATGCCAGGAGCTCCGCCAGGTCCGCCTCGGGCGTGGTGGTGGGTGCGATGCCAAACTGGTCCACCAGCACCTTGAGCACGTTGGGACTCACGAACGCCGGGAGCGTGGGCCCAAGCTTGATGCCCTTGATGCCCAGGTGAAGGAGCGTGAGCAGAACGCAGACGGCCTTCTGCTCGTACCACGAGAGCACGATGGAGAGGGGCAGGTCGTTGACACCGCAGTCAAACGCGTTGGCGAGGGCGACGGCTATCTGGATCGCACCGTAGGCGTCGTTGCACTGGCCCACGTCCATGAGACGGGGCAGGCCGGCGACGGTCCCCAGGTCAAGGTCGTTGAAGCGGTACTTGCCGCACGCGAGCGTGAGGACCGCGGAGTCCTTGGGGGTCTGGCGCACGAACTCGGTGTAGTAGTTCCTGCCGGGGCGGGCGCCGTCGCAGCCGCCAACCAGGAAGATGTGATTGAGCTGGCCGGACTTGACGGCATCGACGACCTTGTCCGCGACCGAGAGCACCGCACCATGCGAGAAGCCCGTGGTCACCGTGGAGCCGCCGTTGATGCCGTGGCGCTCCTGCCTCGTGGCGTAGCCACCCAGCTCCTTGGCGCGCTCGATGACCGGAGTGAAGTCCTTCTCGTTGGCGTCGCCGTCAATGTGGCGCAGGCCCGGGTAGGCCACCATCTCGGTGGTGAAGACCCTGTCGGAGTAGGACGGCTTGGGCGGCATCAGGCAGTTGGTGGTGAAGACGACGGGCGCGGGGATGGCGTCGAACTCGGTGCGCTGGTTCTGCCATGCGGTGCCAAAGTTGCCCTTGAGCTGGGGGTGCGCCTTCAGGCGGGGGTAGGCGTGCGCGGGGAGCATCTCGCCGTGCGTGTACACCGAGACGCCCGTGCCATCGGTCTGCTGGAGGATAAGGTCGAGGTCACGCAGGTCGTGGCCACTCACCACGATGAAGGGGCCAGGCTCGACCGCAAGCGGCACCTCGGTGGGCGTGGGGGTGCCGTACGTGGAGGTGTTTGCCTCGTCCAGCATGCCCATGCACTCAAGGTTGACCTCGCCGACCTCGAGCGCGAGCGGCAGCAGCTCGGGAACGGTCAGTTCGTCGCCCAGCAGGGCGAGGGCCTTGGAGAAGAACGCGTCCACGCGCTCGCTCCTGCGCCCCAGGACGCGGGCGTGGTAGGCGTAGGCGGCCATGCCGCGGATGCCAAAGAGGACCAGGGACTTGAGGGAGCGGACGTCCTCGTCAGCGGACCACAGGCCGCCCATCTGGAGGTCGACGGCGGGACGGACCCCGCGCTCGGCGGCAAGGCGGTCCCTCTCGGCGCGAACCCGCTCGGTGATCGCATTCACGGCCTCGATGTCAAAGTCCACGTTGGTGACGCAGGTGAAGAGCCCGTCCACGGTGAGCTCGTCCGCAGCCTCGCTGCGCGTCCCCGCCACGCGACAGGTCCTCGCGAGGCCGATCAGGGCTCCCGTGAGCTCGTCCTGCGCAAGCGCGACGTCAAACGGTTTTCCGCAGACGCCCGCATTGCCGGTGCACGCCTTGCAGCCCGCCGTCTGCTCGCACTGGAAGCAGAACATCTTCTCGTCTGCCATGCTGTCCCCTCCCTCTGGCGGCCTCCGCCGCCGTCGCCTCTCTCGTTGTCTCCAGATGATGCCGTGGCGCGAGATTGGTGTATGTTGTCATCACAACAAAAATGAGAGGAGACGGACATGGCCCACAACGACGTGGACGCGGACTTCCTTGCGGGGACCGAGCTCTTCTCGGGCACCTCGCCAGACGAGGTGCAGATGATGCTGGGGTGCCTGGGGACGCACGCGCGCAGCTTCCGCAAGGGTGACACCGTGCTGGCGGAGGGCAGCACCACGCGCTCGGTCGGGCTCGTGCTCGAGGGCGCGGTGCGCGTGGAGAGCAGCGACGTGTGGGGCAACACCAGCGTGATGGGCCAGTTCTCGCGCGGCCAGACCTTTGCGGACGCCTACGCGGCGCTGGGCGACACCCCGCTGCTGGACCGCGTGGTGGCCGCCTCGACCCCAACGCGCATCCTGTTCCTGGACGTAGCGCACATCGTGGGCCGCTGCCCACGCGCATGCGCCTGCCACGCCACGGTGAGCACCAACCTGCTGGCGTCGGTGGCCAGGAAGAACGTCGCCCTCGGCCGCAGGATTCGCGACGCCGCCCCCAAGACGCTGCGGGGGAAGCTGATGGCGTACCTCTCCACCCAGGCCAAGCTCGCCGGGTCACGCGAGTTCGACATACCGTTCAACCGCCAGCAGCTGGCCGACTACCTGGGCGTGGATCGCAGCGCCCTCTCGTCCGTCATCTCTCGCCTGCAGAGGGAGAACGTAATCCGCACCAACCGCAGCCACTTCGAGCTGCTGGGGGCGAGGTAGAAGATGCTGGGTGCCACCAAATCGGGGGCACCCGCTCCCTTGCCTCGCAGCACTTACCGCCAAGTACAAACAAGGGGCGCAAGTTTCTCTCCTAATTTGTACTAATCGGCAAATAGTACAAATAAGGCGCTCGCAGAGACGTTCTTATTTGTACCTTCTGGCGTTTTGTAGCAATAAGACTGGCCAACCGGATAGCTTGTAAATACTCCGGAGGGTAACGCTGAAGGGGCACCCCAGCCTACTCGCCCACATCTCTTTTGGCTTCGAGCTTCGAAGCCGCGTCGTCGCTGAGCCTAAAGAGAAGCGGCCGATGCCTCTCCGCCGTAACGAGTCCCCGCTCCTCAAGCTTAAGAAGGTACTTGCGCGTCTGCTGCCTTCCCAGCCGAAGGAAGTTTGAGCACTCCTCGATTGTCGCAGTGGAAAATGCGCCGTAGAGAGCAACTTGAAGAAGCATGGAGAGAAGTTCCCGCTCCCTTTCCCCAAGCCCCAAATCGGAGGCAAGACCCTCGAGCAACTCCGACGATCTCTTGAGCCTCTGGGCACTCATTCCAAGCCGGTCCACGATCTCAATCTGTGCCTCCTGAATGCTCTGAAGCATATCAATCACAAAGAACGTCAGCTCCCCATGGTTGAGGGGGCTTTCGGCAAGCCGGAACGATTTGTAGTAGCGAGACTTGTTTTCGGCAATCGTACGAGAAAGGGAGAGGGTAGTGAGCGTGGAGAGCGGCCTAGAGAGATAGAGAGCGAGGAGGTACCTTCCCGTGCGTCCGTTACCGTCGTAGAACGGGTGGACGTATTCAAAGATGTAGTGACTGAGAATCGCTCCGAACGTCTGTGGCATCTCCTCGGATGACGCAATCTGCATCATCTTTGTGAGCCCCTCCTCTATGGCAGCCTCTGGATAGGCGCCCTCATGGAGCACCTTCCCTCCCCTGCCAATCACCTCGACTCTCTCCCTCCTGAAGAGGACACCATCAGGCAACTCCGACTTCCCTAGCGGCTCTCCCGCCATTACGCGGTCGTACACGGAACGTATGTCCTCGAGAGTCTGGGGAACGGTAACGGAAGGATCGGAGAGGCCGAGGTAAAGCTTGGCGAGTTCCCTGAACCTCCTTACGGCAAGAGACTCCCCCTCACCACCCGCGTCCTCTAGAACCTCGTTGATTTGCCTGCGCGTACTGTGAATGTTCTCAAGCTCGTTTGTGCTCACGACCTCATTGATCACCAGGTCACGGATAAGTGACCCGCGCGCAACGGGGGGCATTGAGTTGAGGGAGAGCGAGACCTTGCGCTCCATTCTCAGCACGCGTTCGTTTAGAACGGAGAGCTCATGGGGGACAGCAAGGAATAGCTCCCCCGCCCCCGTGGTGACCCCCAACCGAAAACTCGCGTCTGCGCCGAGACGCGCAGCAGCAAGCTCCTCGTTGTTCTTGTAGCGATCGGACGAGGCGTCCATATAGAAGAGCTTTGACAGTGGCTTATACGCCATGGTCACCCCCATACGCCCGACAAGCAATCGAACGGCACGGCAAGAAACACCAATGCCCCCATTGTACAAACAAGAGACAAAATCCCTCTCGTTATTTGTACTAATCGGCAAATAGTATAAATAAGGAGCACTCAGAGTCGTTCTTATTTGTACCTTCTGGCGTTTTGTAGCAATAAGGCGGGCGGGGCAGGGGCTTTGTTTGTACCCCGGAGGAGTAACGCCGCGGTGACAGCCCTACGCCTCCCGGGAACGCCCGAGCCTGACCGTGAGGATGACCATGGCCGCCGCGACGAGGGCTAGGAGCCCCCCGACCTCACCGACGAGCCGGATTCCGGGGCCGGACACCACCACACCGCCCACCAGCGTGCCGAACGCGATGCCGACGTTGAACGACAGGGGCTCGAGCGAGCTCGCCAGGGTAAGGGCCTTGGGGTGGTGCCTGCGCGCTACCCCCATGAAGTTTGAAACGCTGGGTATTGAGGCGAGATACATCAGCAACGCAACCGCAAAGGTAAACGCCAGGGCTGCAGGCACGGACGGCCCGGCGACGAACAGCCCTGCGAGCACGAAGGCCTGGGCGAGGAAGGTGACCGCAAGCGACCGGAGGCCAAACCGCGCGTCAAGCCAGCCGCTGAGGAGGTTCGACAGGAAGGTTATCGCGCCGTAGGCAATCAGCACCTCACTGACCCGGACCGTAGCCATGCCCAGCACCTGCTCGAGGTAGGGGGTCACGTACCCGTAGAACGCGTACACGGACCCGATGCCAAACACGAAGACGAGGATGCCCGTGACGACGCTGGGCTCAAGCAGGAGGCGTGCCTGCTCCGCAAACGTGGCGGGCTCGTCGGTCTGGCCACTCCTGGGCATGAACACGGCGAGGAGCACGCTCACCACCGCGGCAAGGGCGAGCGTCCCGTACATCGCCACGTGCCACCCCACCGTGCTGGCGAGGATCTTGCCCACGCTGGTCGAGACGATCATGGCGACGGAGTAGCTGGAGTACACCAGGGTGAGCGCCAGGGACGACCTCTTGGCGCTGACCAGCTCGGGTATGAACGTGACACCCACGGCAAGCAGCGCGCCCGAGATGGAGCCCAGCAGTATGCGTGCCGCCAGCAGCACGCCAAAGCTCGTCGCAAAGGCAGACACCACGTTGCCAAGGCAGAAGAGGGCGAGATAGACGAGCATCACGGAGTAGCGGCGAAACCGCCCGGTCGACAGCGCGAGCACCGGCGTCATGACCGAATAGGGCAGGGCGAACAGGCTGATGAGCTGCCCCGCGGACGAGAGGGACACCCCCAGGTCGCGTGCAAGGTCCGTCTGGATGCCGATGACCACGAACTCCGAGCACCCAAGCGAGAACCCCAGGAGCACGAGCAGCGCCAAGCACAGCCTGGCTCGGGTCGGGGTGACCCTCCCGCCCGTCTCCCGCACCTGAGCCTCGCTCGAACCGTTCATGAACTGGTCTCCCCTCTCCGTAGCCAACGACCGAGAAGGGTAGCACGAGGGAGGGGGACGGAGTCGCTCGTCCCCCTCCCTCGCTTGTTCGGACCCATTTAGGCGGAGGCCCAGGGCTTGGGGCAGCTAGCCCCAGACGCGCTCCGCGATGCGGCGCACCAGCGCGACCTTGGCCCACTGGTCGTCCTCGGTGAGGACGTTGCCCTCCTCGGTGGACGAGAAGCCGCACTGCGTGGAGAGGCGCAGCTGGTCGAGGGGCACGTACCTCTCGGCCTCGTGGATGCGGTCGATGACCGCGTCCTCGTCCTCGAGCTCGGGGAACTTGGAGGTGACGAGGCCCAGGACCACGACCTGGTCGCGGATGTGGCGCAGCGGCTCGAAGTCACCCGCGCGGTCGGAGTCATACTCCAAGAAGAACCCGTCGTAGTTTGCCTGCGAGAAGAGCGTCTTGGCGATGGGACCGTAGCCGCCGGACGAGAACCACGTGGAGCGGAAGTTGCCGCGGCAGATGTGGGTGGTGATGGTCATGTCGGCGGGCTTGGCCTCGAGCGCGAGGTTGATCATGTCGACGTAGTCCTGGGCCACCTTGTCCAGGTCGATGCCCCGCGCCTCGTAGGCGGCACGCTTGTCCTGGTCGCAGAACTCTCCCCAGCTGGTGTCGTCAAACTGCAGGTAGCGGCAGCCCTCGTCGTAGAACGCCCTGATGGCGTGCTGGTAGGCGATCGCGATGTCGTGGAGCAGCGCGGACTCGTCGCGGTAGCGATCGACGGGGGCGTAGGTCTGCCTCCCCCTGACGCAGGGGATGAGGTGCAGCATCGAGGGAGAGGGGATGGTCAGCTTGGTGGGATAGTCCCCCGCGATCTGGCGCAGGCGGCGGTAGTGCTTCAGGAACGGGTGGTTCCCAAAGTCGACCTTGCCGGTGAAGCGCAGCTGGGCGCCCTTGGGCTTGGGGCCCTTGAACTCCACGGACCAGGTCTTGGCGTCGATCTCCTCCACACCCTCGAGCGCAGCGAGGAAGTCGAGGTGCCACATGGCCCGGCGGAACTCGCCGTCGGTCACGGCCCTGATCCCGCTGTCCTTCTCCTTCTGGACCAGCTCGGTGATGCACTCGTCCTCCACGGCGGTCAGCTGGTCTCGGCCGATCCTGCCCGCCGCGAAGTCGGCGCGCGCCTGCTTCAGGCGCTCGGGGCGCAGGAAGCTTCCCACGATGTCATAGATGTACGGCGGCTGCTTGGTTGGCTCGCTCATGTTGGTACCCCCTCCGGGCGCATTGCGCCCGATCGTCTCGTTTGTCTCGCCCCGCCCTGTTGCGGACGGACCCTCGCCGTCCTAGCCCCAGACCTGCTCGGCGACCTTGCGCACCAGCGCGACCTTGGCCCACTGCTCGTCCTCGGTGAGCTTGTTGCCGCATTCGCACGAGGCGAAGCCGCACTGGGGCGAGAGGCACAGCCTGTCCAGGGGCACGTAGCGCGCCGCCTCGTTGATGCGGGCAATCACGGCATCCGGCTCCTCCAGGCGGGGACTCTTGGTCGTGACCAGGCCGAGGACCACCTTCTTGCCCTCGGGTACCTTCGCCAGGGGCTCGAAGCTGCCGGAGCGCTCGTCGTCGTACTCCAGGAAGAACGCGTCCACGTGCTCGTTGGCAAGCAGCGTGTCGGCCACCCCGTCGTAGCCTCCCTCGCACGCCCAGGTGGAGTGGAAGTTTCCGCGGCACACGTGCGTGTTGATGGTGAGGTCCGCGGGCTTGGCGTCGAGGACGGCGTTGTTCACTGCGAGCAGCTGGCCCTTCACGCGCTCCAGCCCCTCGTCGTCGACGCCCAGGATGTCCTTGGCGTGCGGGTCCACCACGACGCCCCACGAGCAGTCGTCAAACTGCAGGTTGCGGCAGCCAGCGGCATAGACCTGCGAGATGAAGTCGCCGTAGATGGACGCGACCGCGGCGGACAGCTCCTCGTCGGTGGCGTAGACGACCCTCGTGCTCTCTTGGTTGGCGGGGAAGATCATCTGCTCCAGGAACTGGGCGGGCGCCGGGATGGTGAGCTTGGCGACGCAGCGCTCGTCCTCCAGGGCCTGCACAAAGCGAAAGTGGCTCACAAACGGGTGCTCGCCCTTGAGCGAGAGGGGGCCGGTCAGGTAGGTGTCGTCGATCTTGGCGACCTCGTCGTGGAAGGGGATGCCAAAGGCGGCCGACTCGTGGCCAACGCCCTCGAACGCCCACATGAAGTCCAGGTGCCAGGTCTCGCGGCGGAACTCGCCGTCGGTGATGACGCCCAGGCCGGCAGCCTTCTCCTTCTCCACCAGGTCGCGGATGCACTCGTCCTCGACCGCGGTCAGCTGGTCCCGGCTGATCGTACCGGCTTTCCAGTCCTCGCGGGCGCGCTTCAGGCGCTCGGGGCGCAGGAAGCTCCCCACGATGTCATAGATGTACGGCGGCTGCTTGGTTGGCTCGCTCATGTTGGTACCCCCTCCGGGCGCATTGCGCCCGATCGTCTCGTCGTTGTCGCCGACCATGGTGACAAAGCCGGGAGCCATAAGGAAGTACCTATCCCCTATTGCCCGTCATAGCCTTTGGCTATATATGCCGAGACGTACCCCCTCAGGTGGCCCAAGTAGCTCTCGGCCAGGGGCGAGAGGGGACGACGAGGCTGGTGCACGTAGCCGATCTCCATGGTCCCACCGCCCTCCAGGGGGACCGACACGATGTCGTTGCCGTTGAGGTCGGAGCTCAGGATGCCGGACGAGATGGTGTACCCGTCGAGGCCGATGAGCAGGTTGAACAGGGTCGCGCGGTCGGTGACCACGATCGCCTTGTCGACCTCCTGGGTGATGTGCGGCTCCTCGGCAAAGTAGAAGGAGTTGCGCGAGCCCTGGTCGTACGAGAGCCGCGGGTAGGGGGCAAGGTCGACGAGCGCGACCGACCGGCGCGAGGCGAGGGGATTCCCCCTGCTCACAAACACGTGCTCGCGCGCCTCGAACAGCGGCTCAAAGCGGAGCTCCGCCTGGCGGATCGCGCTGGTGAGGACCTCGCGGTTGAACGAGTTGCGGTACAGCACCCCAAGCTCGCTGCGCTGGAGGCGCACGTCCTCGATGATGCCAAAGGTGGTTCCCTCGCGCAGGGAGAACTCGTAGCGGCTCTCCCCGTACTCGCGGACCAGTTCCACGAAGGCGTTGACCACGAAGGCGTAGTGCTGCGACGAGACCGCGAAGACCCGGCGGGGCGGGTTGCCGCTCTTGTACTGCGCCTCAAGGAGGTCTGCCTGCTCCACAACCTGGCGGGCGTACGAGAGGAACCTGGTGCCGTCCTCGGTGGGGACCACGCCACGGCTGGAGCGCTCGAAGATGGTGATGCCCATCTCGCCCTCGAGCTCTGAGAGGGCCTTGGACAGGCTGGGCTGCGCGATGTAGAGGCGCGCTGCCGCCGCCGTGATGGAGCCGCTTGCCGCGACCTCGATGGCGTACCTGAGCTGCTGCAGGGTCATGGTCGACCTCCCGCTCCTGGGGGCATAGCCTTGGGCAATGGCGTTTCTCCCGTCAGAGGATAGCGCCATGGCCCGCACCTGCCGCGGTCGCACTCGGAGCGGCATGCGGCGTGGACGGCGGCAGTCGTCTCGCAAGACGGAAGATCGATGCCGCTCAGGGTGGATTTTCGATATCGAATAGGGTGGAAAATCTATATCGCATATGGTGGAAAAACGATATCGGCTTGGGCGGAATTTCGATATTGAACCCGCCGCGCGCATGAGGCCGCCGGAGTTCATGGCAGTCATCACGGGGGTGTCCGAGTACGCGCACCGCGTGGAGGACGGCATCTACGCGATACCGATACGGGCGCTTACCGCCTAGGCTGGGGCTCGTCTCGCCTGGGATCGCTCCGCGGCACTGGAGGTGGAGGGGCACACGCCGCCACGGGGGCTGGGCTATCCCCTCGCGGGGCGCGACACGGGCCGGAGCATCCACTCCTTCACGTTCTTGAAGGTGGTGTCGCAGCCGCTGACGTCCACCTTGTCCACGCGGTAGATGGGCTTGCCGTAGACCCAGCCCACCTCGGCGATGACGCCCGAGGTGACCCATGGCACGAGCCCCGCGCGAGACGAGACCTCGACCCTCTCCCCCACCTGGAACCGCGGACGCTGCCGCTCGTACCCGCTCCCGTACATGCATCCCCCCTCGCGCCCTCGCATCGATTGTAGCGGAACGCTTGTTCTGGTCTTGCAAAAACGCACCTACCGGCGGCGGAGTCCCCCTTGTGCAAGAGGCATCGTTCCCCGATCCTGGACGCATTGGACGCGAGTGAGGTGCAGGGTGAACGGCATGCTTGAGCCAGGACTCTACGAGCAGACAATCAGTAGGCAGCTCAGGGAGCAGATCGACGCCTCGTCGGAGGACGAGAGCGCCGAAGAGCGTGACCTGGATGGAGCCGAGGCATCGCGCATCCTCTCCAGCTATGTCGAGAAGGTCGTTCGCGCGGCCCTCGACTCCGTCAGAGGGGAGGGTGCCTCCTCCGTCTCCAAGAAGGTGCAGGTCACCAACGCCATCGTGAGCGGAATCGCCGCGACCATGGCGAGCGGTGAGGAAGGTCCATCGGACGAGCTGCTCTTGCAGACGGTCGTGGAGCCCGCACGAGAGCTCCTCTCCGTGGTACCGAAGAGAAACGTCGCATCTGCCGTAACCGGGGGGCGTCCCCGCTTTCCGCCCCGCCCAAGCACATCGGTGGCCAGGACGTCCCTCTTCACGGGCTCCGCGCACGAGCCGCAGCTCTATACCGAACTGAAGAGGGAGATCGCCTCCGCAAGCACCATCTGCATGCTCGTCTCGTTCGTCAAGTGGAGCGGACTGCGGCTCATCATGGACGAGCTGAGGGAGTTCTGCGAGGGTGGCGGCGAGCTCTACGTGATCACGACGAGCTACGTGGGGGCGACCGACCCAAAGGCGGTCACAGAGCTCGCCAAGCTGCCAAACGCGCACGTGAGGGTCTCGTACGACACGAGCCGGACCCGCCTGCATGCAAAGGCCTACGTCTTCGAGCGCAACACCGGCTTCACGACGGCCTACGTTGGGTCCTCGAACCTCTCGAACCCGGCAATGACAAGCGGACTGGAATGGAACGTGAAGGTGAGCAAGGCCGACCAGCCTGACACCCTCGCCAAGATTGAGGCAACGTTCCAAACCTACTGGAAGTCACCCGAGTTCGAGGAGTATACGACAGACGACCTGGAGCGCCTTGAGCGTGCGATCGACCGGGAGCGCCATGGGGGCGCGGATGCCGGCTCGGAAGGGATCGCCTACTCGTTTGATATCACACCGTACCCCTTTCAGCAGCAGATCCTCGACAGACTGAGGGCAGAGCGCGAGGTCGGCAACCACTGGCACAACCTCGTCGTGGCAGCAACGGGCACGGGCAAGACCGTCATCTCGGCCTTCGACTACCGCGACTTCTGCAGGAGGTATGCGGGCGGGCGTAGGGCACGCATGCTCTTTGTGGCCCACAGAGAGGAGATCCTGAGGCAGAGCCTGGCATGTTTTCGCGGCGTGCTCAAGGATCCCAACTTTGGCCAGCTCTTTGTGGGGCAGGCCCGCCCCGACAGCCTCGACCACCTCTTCGCCTCAATACAGACCATCAACTCGCGCAGTCTGGCTGACCACCTCGACCCAGGCTTCTATGACTACATCGTGGTAGACGAGATCCACCACGAGGCGGCGGCAACATACGCACGATTCCTCGACCACTTTGCGCCCAAGGTTCTCCTTGGCCTGACAGCAACCCCAGAGAGGTCCGACGGCAGGAGCATCCTGGAGAGGTTTGATGGCAGGATCGCCGCAGAGATCCGCCTTCCGGAGGCAATCGACCGCAAGCTCCTCTGCCCGTTCAGCTACTTCGGCGTGTCGGACACCGTCGACCTCGACGGCCTCAAGTGGTCGCGGGGAGGCTACGACGAGAGCGCGTTGGAGAACGTGTACGTCTTCGACAGGAAGCTTGCCGAGAGGCGCGCCTCGAACGTCATCGACGCAGTGAGGCGATACGTGACCGACGTCGACGAGGTTCACGGCCTTGGCTTCTGCGTGAGCAAGGCACACGCGAGGTTCATGGCGGAGAGATTCGAGCAGGCGGGGATCCGCTCCCTCGCACTGACGGCAGACACCCCCAACGAGGAGCGCCGGAGCGCGAGGAAGCGGCTCTCGACCGGCGAGGTCAAGTTCATCTTCTCGGTGGACATCTTCAACGAGGGAGTGGACGTTCCCGAGGTTGACACCGTCCTCTTCCTACGCCCAACGCAATCGCTCACGGTCTTTCTCCAGCAGCTCGGGCGTGGCCTCAGGCTCTCCCCAGGGAAGGAGTGCCTCACCGTACTGGACTTCATCGGCCAGCAGAACCGGCGCTATGACTTCGCATGCCGCCTGAGGGCGATCCTCGAACCCACCACGAGCACTATGGGCACGCAGGTCATGGACGGCTTCCCCGCAGCTCCCAAGGGCTGCTACATTCACCTCGAACGGGTGGCGCAACGCCACGTGCTCGACAACATCCGCTCCGCACTGGGGACGCGCTCCGCCTTGGTTGAGCGCATCGCGACGTTCGAGGCCGACAGCGGCCTGCCCCTCTCGCTCAAGAACTTCGTCGCCCACTACCACCTGGACGTCCGCGACATCTACAGGCACGCAAGCTTCGCACGGCTCTGCGTCACTGCCGGGGTGAGGGAGGACTTCCGCGAGCGTGACGAGGAGGTTCTGACAAAGGCGCTGCTTCGCCTCTCACTTGCCGACTCTAGGAGGTGGATCCGCTTTCTGTTGCAAGCGCTGAGTGACTCCGGGGACCTTGACTGGAAATCCCTCGAACCGCTTGAACGGCGCATGCTCAACATGTTCCAGATCACGCTCTGGCCGAGTTCGTTCCGCGAGGAGACGTTTGAAGACCCCACGCAATGCGTGCGCAGGGTTCTCTCAAACCCCGTCATGGCACGGGAGATCACGGAGCTACTGCAAGTCAGGCTCGATTCGATCGACTTTGTGGACGAACCCGTTGACCTTGGGTTTGAGTGCCCGCTCGACCTGCATTGCCAGTACACCCGCGACCAGATCTTCGTCGCCATGGACCGCATGGATCCCCAGAACATCCGCCAGGGCGTCGCCTACCTCAGGGACAAGGGGGTTGATGTGCTGATCAATACCCTCAACAAGTCGGAGCGCGAGTACTCCCCCTCCACGATGTACGAGGACTATTCGATCGACGAGTGGCACTTCCACTGGCAGAGCCAGAACAAGACGACGCCGGAGTCCCCAACCGGACAGCGTTACATCCACCAACGGGACGAGAAGAGCGGGGCGCCGACCAAGGTTGCCCTCTTCGCCCGCGAGTACAACAGGGACCAGTACGGAACCGAGCCGTTTACCTTCCTGGGGTTGGTTTGCCACGAGAGCCACAGCGGCTCTCACCCCATGAGCATCGTCTGGCGGCTGTCGCGGCCCATCCCGGCAAAGTTCCTGCGGAAGTCAAACAAGCTCGCAAGCTAGATAGTTTAGGTCAGAGCTTATTCCGCTTCGCTAGATGCCTTCGCCCAATGGTGTTTCCCACTCGCCGACGCCCCTCACCTCCCGCGACCGTGACGCAGGTCACATGCCTGGCAGAGGATACGATCCTCTCGCCTGACAAGGCCTTTGGGTTGGCTGGCAATCTGGATTTGACACGGCTTCGGAACGGGGGTCGGCATGGGCAGCGGGACGAATGGCCTCGAAGGACGAAGCTACCAAGGCATTGGCTTGGCAGCGCGAAAGCACGGCAAGGACATCGTCATCGCATTCCTCGCCGTGCTGTGCATCGCGTTTGGCGCGCTGTGGACACGGGCCCAAGGCGAGGTGAACGCATTCGCGACACGCGCGACAAGCGGCTACGACGTGGTTGGAACGTACGAGAGCCCCAGCCATGACGTCGGTGGCTACTCGCACGGCGCGTATGCCTCCCTTGCCATACTCCATCCCGAGCGAGACGGGATGGGATGGCAGCTCACCTTGTCGGACCGACAGCTCAACGGAACAGTCAGAACAACGGACGATCCCAACGTCTACGAACTCTTGGACGCCTCGGGAAAAGCCGCTGGCACGATTCACCTGGCGTACGCATACACCGCTTTTGGGAGGACGGACGGCGCCGCATACGTGACCCTCTCTGACGGCGGCTCCGTCGAGTTGGAAAAGACGAGTGACGTCCCCGCGACGCAGGAGTGGTCACCCGAAGACGCGGGTGGGGCCCAGTAACGCCACGCGCGTGGGGGGGTGCCCGGCGCGCCGCGGTATCGGCCGCTCACCCGTCAACGCGTTGGCGCTTGGTCTGTTGGGGAAGGTGCGGGTTGTAGTAACCCACCCCCGTCGGCACCGCCTTGTCGGCACGATTTCCGAAACCAATCGCTTGGCATCATCGGGACGCGCACCGTTGAGGAGCCCTGCGCTTAACCTCGCCGGAGCTTGCACACACTTCGAGACCCCCGATGCTTAGCCTCGTCGGTGCCCGCATGGATTTCGAAGCAGAATGCTTAGCCTTCCCGGCGCCCGTATTGGTCGGACCTCCCGGAATCCGTACACGCACCAGGTTCTTTAAGCACCCCTCGCCCGTTACCCGTGCGGGCACCAGGTTCTTTAAGCACACCTCGCCCGCCACCCGTACGGACACCAGGTTTTCTAAGCTCCACGGCCACCCATGCAATGGGCTGCTGAGAAAACTCGAGCCGTGGCAATCGAGGGTGACTCCATCACCGGAAAACCCTGCCACAACTCGGGATAACTCAGCTGAAACGACATTTGCATTGTCACAAGTCCGAATTCCGCCGCCCCCTCATCGCTCCGACGGCACCCAGATTGCCACAGCTCGCATTTCCCCAGCAGCCCCTGTGCAGGAGGGCGACAATCCCTATGATTCGGCGGCCCTTCGGGCCAGTGCTGGCGAAGCCCACACTTAAGGCGACGGTGGTGGCGACGACGCCCCATGACAAGCTCGTGACGATGAAAATCCCCCGTCTGCCCTAACGCGAAATGGGCACACTGTATCTGACACCAATACGGTGCCAAATACGCGAACCTCATCGAGAGGGGTCCCACATGGGCGTCTACGACTACACCGTCACCAACCGAGATGGCTCCACCACCAGCCTTGCGGACTTCAAGGGCAAGGTCCTCCTCATCGTCAACACCGCGACCGGCTGCGGCTTCACGCCCCAGTACGACGAGCTGGAGAGGCTGTACGCCGAGTATCGCGACAAGGGGTTCGAGATCCTGGACTTCCCCTGCAACCAGTTCCTGGGCCAGGCCCCCGGCAGCGACGACGAAATCCACCAGTTCTGCACCATGAAGTTTGGGACCGAGTTCCCCCAGTTCAAGAAGATCGACGTCAACGGCGAGAACGCGGACCCGCTGTTCACGTACCTCAAGTCGCAGCAAGGCTTCAAGGGTCTGGGCGACTCCGAGGCGGCCCAGAAGATGCCGACCTACATCGCGCAGGTCGACCCCGACTGGGAGAGCAACGACGACATCAAGTGGAACTTCACCAAGTTCCTCGTGGACCGCGAGGGTAACGTCGTGGCCCGCTTTGAGCCCACCGCAGGCATGGAGCCGGTGGAGAGGGCCGTGGCAGACCTGGTGTAGCAGCCCAAGCCACGGGGATGCCCCCCCACAATCGAGCAACCCGCGACCCGGGGTCCCCGCAGCGATGCGGTGGCCTCGGGTCGCCGCCTTATGCGGCTCCCGCCCACCTTCCCGCGCCCCGTCCCGCCCTTGGGGGACTATCCTCGGTGTGCCCCACAACCCCACCGGGAAGGCCCCATTCCATGCAGATGTCCCTCACGCTCGCCCAGCAGGTGCTGGTCATGTTCCTGCTCTCTGGCATCGGCTACCTCATGTTCCGCAGCGGCAAGATCACCCTCGAGGGCAACCGCAGCATCGGCAACATCCTCATCTACCTCTCGCTGCCCGCGGTCATCATCCAGGGCCTCATGGTCGACCGTACGCCCCAGACCGACGTGGCCCTAGCCGTGTCGGCCCTGGTGGGAGTTGGCTGCGTGGTGCTCGCCGCCATCATCGCGCGCCTGACGCTGGGGAGAGACGCCATCGCCAACTTTGCCGCGACCTTCTCCAACCCCAGCTTCTTTGGCATCCCGCTTGTGGTCTCGATCCTGGGACAGGGCCCGGTCTTCTACATGACAGGATTCATCGCGGCCATGAACGTTGGCCAGTGGACCTATGGCGTGTCGCTTCTCACCGGTAAACCCCAGCGCCTGAGCCCGGGCGAGCTTCTTCGCTCTCCGTTCATCATCGCCGTGCTGGTAGGGCTCGCGCTGTACCTGACGCAAGCCCAGCTTCCCGGCGTGGTCACCAACTCGCTCTCGTTTGTCGCCGCCCTCAACACGCCCCTGGCGATGTTCACCATCGGCGTGTACCTCGCGCACGTGAACCTGCGGGAGATGCTCCGCAGGCTTGCCCTCTACCGGGTGGCGGTCGTTCGCCTGCTGGTGATCCCCCTGGTGACGCTCGCGCTCCTCTCGCTCCTCCCCGCAGGCTACCAGGACATGCGGCTGGCCATCTTGGTTGCGCAGGCGTGCCCGGTCGGCTCCAACGTTGCGGTGTACGCCCAGCTACACGACTGTGACTTTGCCTATGCGGTTGAGACGATCGTGGTATCCGTGCTGTTCTCAGTGGTCAGCATCCCCCTCGTGGTGCTGGTGGCGCAGCTGGTCTGGTGACGCCGCGCCGTGTCGGCCGGCCGTTTGAGCTACGCTGGTCGGAGCCGTAACCACCTGCTGCGGCATATCGAAGACTGAGGAGACAGCATGCCCTCACCCGCCAAGCCACAAGACATCGTGCTCGTGTGCGGCCTAGGTAACCCCGGCGCAGAGTACGAGCGCACCCGCCACAACATAGGCTTTGCCACCGTGGACGCCCTCGCCCAGCGCGAGGGGGTGGGCTACTGGAAGACCGAGGCGGGCTGCGAGGTCGCGCGCCTGAAGCACCGCTGCGGGGGAGAGTTGCGCGAGGTCGTGCTCGCCAAGCCGCAGAGCTACATGAACACCTCCGGCGGCCCCCTGAGCAAGCTCATGCGTCAGCTACACGTGAGCCCCCAGCAGATCCTGGTGGTGCACGACGAGGTGGACCTTCCCTCGGGGGTGGTGAGGGCCAAGTTTGGCGGCGGGCTCAACGCCCACAACGGGCTTCGCTCCATCGCCGACAAGCTCCGCACGCGCGACTTTGCCCGCGTGCGCTGCGGCATCGGACGCCCGCCGGGACGCATGCAGGTGGCCGACTACGTGCTGCGCGAGCTCAAGGGCGGCTTCCTGGAGGAGTTTGAGGCGACGGCCCAGGACGCCGCCGACGTGGTGGAGACCTGCCTCGAGCTCGGCGTGGAGGAGGCCGTCAACCGCACCGGCGGAAACAGGTAGCAGCGGCTCGGTGCCCCCGTCCCAGGCGGCGGAGTCCGTGCGAGCCGGGACGTTGCCCCCTCTCCCCACCGCATTACCAACCACGGCCGAGGGCGATGGTCCCCTCTCCCCCGCCGCCCACACGACAGCGCGACCCCATATTGCGCCAAAGCACGCATTTAGCCCCGTCCCCACATGGGCATTTTGTAGAATGGCCTTGTGTGCGCGCATTGGGGGATGTGCCCGCACGGCACGAGGCAACGACGCCACCGCTCGGTGGCGCACGGCAAGAGAGTTGTATGGGAGAGGAGTTCGTTAATGTACAAAATCCTCGAAAAGACGCAGTTCTCTGAGAAGGTGTTCAAGTTCCGCATCGAGGCGCCCCAGATGGCCAAGCATGCACATGCCGGCCAGTTCCTGATGGTGCGCGCCAACGAGACCGGCGAGCGCGTGCCGTTCACCTTTGCGGACTGGAATCCCGAGGAGGGCTGGGTCGAGTTCATCTTCATGGTCGTTGGCAAGACGACCGAGATGCTCAGCACCTACAAGGAGGGTGACTCCCTGCTCGACGTGACCGGCCCGCTCGGCCAGCCAACCGAGATGGGTGACGGCACCTGGGCCGTCATCGGCGGCGGCGTTGGCCTTGCCATCGCCTTCCCCGTTGCGCGCCAGCTCAAGGCGACCGGTCACGAGGTCCACGCAATCATGGGCGCCCGCACCAAGGACCTGCTGCTGCTTGAGGACCAGTTCCGCGCCACCCTGCCCGACGACCACATCCACATCACCACGGACGACGGCTCGTATGGCGAGAAGGGCGTGGTCACCGCCCCGCTGGAGCGCCTGTTGCAGGAGAAGAAGGTCGACCACGTGTTCTGCGTCGGCCCCGTCCCCATGATGAAGTTCTCGGCCCTCACCGCCGAGAAGTACGGCACCCCCATCACCGCGTCGCTCAACCCGATCATGGTCGACGGCACGGGCATGTGCGGCTGCTGCCGCGTCGAGGTTGGCGGGGAGACCAAGTTCGCCTGCGTCGATGGCCCCGACTTTGACGCCACCAAGGTCAACTGGAACGACCTTCGCGCACGTCAGGCTGCATACCGTACCGAGGAGGGCCAGGCCCTCAAGGCCTATGAGGAGGCGAACTGCGCATGCCAGAGGTAAATGGTCGCTGGGTCGCAGACATGAAGCTGCCGCGCACCCCTGCAAACGAGGAGCCCGCAGACGAGCGCGCCAAGGACTTCAGGCCCGTTGACAAGGGCTTCACCGAGGAGATGGCGGTGGCCGAGGCCTCCCGCTGCATGAGGTGCAAGAAGCCGCTGTGCGTGGAGGGCTGCCCCGTCAACATCAACATCCCCGGCTTCATCGAGAAGATCTACGAGCACAAGTTTGGCGAGGGCCTGGACATCATCCACGAGGCCTCGATGCTTCCCGCCATCTGCGGCCGCGTGTGCCCGCAGGAGAACCAGTGCGAGGGGCGCTGCATCCGCGGCAAGAAGAGCGAGCCCGTGGCAATCGGCCAGCTCGAGCGCTTCCTGGGCGACATGCCCGAGGTTGCCTCCGAGCCCAAGATGGCACCCAAGAACGGCAAGAAGGTCGCCGTCATCGGCGCCGGCCCCTCCGGCATCACCTGCGCCGGCGAGCTTGCCCGCAACGGCTTTGACGTCACCGTGTTCGAGGCGTTCTTCACGGGCGGCGGCGTGCTGGTCTACGGCATCCCCGAGTTCCGTCTGCCCAAGGCGGTCGTTAAGCGCGAGATCGACGGCCTGGAGAAGCTCGGCGTCAAGTTTGAGTACAACTCGGTCGTGGGCCGCATCACCAACGCCGAGGAGCTGTTTGCCCAGGGCTACGACGCCATGTACATCGCCACCGGCGCCGGCCTGCCCAAGTTCCTCAACGTGCCCGGCGAGAACCTGCCCAACGTCTTCTTCGCCAACGAGTACCTCACTCGCGTGAACCTGATGAAGGCCAACAAGTTCCCCGAGTACGACACCCCCACCAAGCGCGCCAAGAACGTCGTGGTCTTTGGCGGCGGCAACGTTGCCATGGACTCGGTGCGCACCGCGCTTCGCCTGGGTGCCGAGACGGTCACCCTGTGCTACCGCCGCACCGAGAAGGAGATGCCCGCGCGTCGCGCCGAGGTCGAGCACGCCAAGGCCGAGGGCGTCATCATCCACGAGCTGGCCTCCCCGCTCGAGTTCGTCGCAGGCGAGGACGGCGCCGTCAAGTCCGTCAAGGTCCAGAACATGGAGCTGGGCGAGCCCGATGCCTCCGGTCGTCGCCGCCCCATCCCCATCGAGGGCTCCGTGGACGAGCTTCCCTGCGACCTGGGCGTCTCTGCCATCGGCACCAACGCCAACCCCATCGCCAAGCTCATTGGTCCCGAGAAGCTCAACAAGTGGGGCTACATCGAGGCCGACGAGGACGGCCGCACCTCCGACCCCAGGATCTGGGCCGGCGGTGATATCGTCACCGGTGCCGCCACGGTCATCCTGGCCATGGGCGCCGGCAAGAAGGCCGCTGCCAGCATGACCAAGGCACTGCTGGGCGAGTAGACAACAGCGACAGGACAAGTCGCCACACAGGGGCGCCCCCGGGATGCGATTCCATCCCGGGGGCGCCTTCTTGTGCCCGGCCTGGGGGAGAGGAGAACCGCTCCTCGCAAGAAGGAGGGGGTCCCGACAATCCGGGACCCCCTCCTGCGCGATGAGTTGGCGTCAGTGGCGCTCGACTACTTCTGCTTCACGCCGTACCAGGCGATGCCCTCCTGGTTCCAACCGGCGTTGGCGAGCATCTCGTCCTCGGCCTTGTTGGTCGTGAAGTTGTGGGCACCGGAGGCGGCGTTGGGGTTGTACTCGCGGTACACGGCCACGCCCTTGGCGTCGTCGGAGTACCAGCCGATGCCCTCGTCCCTCCAGCCGGCCTTCACCAGCATGTCGCGCTCGGCGGCGCTGGTGGTGTAGTGGTGGTCGCCGGCGTTGGGGTTGTACAGGCGGTAGACCGGGGTGCTCGAGGTCTTGGGCGCGTACCAGCCGATGCCCTCGTACCTCCAGCCGGCCTTGACGTCGGCGCCCGCCTCGTAGGCGCTGGCGGTGTAGAAGTGCTCGCCGGTGTTGGGGTTGTACAGGCGGTACATGCCGCCGGCCTCGACGGGGTCGGCCACGGAGACGGTGACGGCCTCGGACTCGGCCTTGTAGCCGAGGGCGTTGGTCGCGACGACCTTGTACTGGGTGTCCCCCGCCTTGGCGGTGGAGGGCACGTAGGTGTCGGAGGTGGCGACCTTCTCCCACGTCTTGCCGCCGTCGGTGGACTTCATCCACTGGTAGGTGACGCCGTCGGTGTTGCCGGAGAGGTCGACGGAGAGCGCGGTGGCCTTGGCGCCGGTGGTGTACAGGGCGCCCGAGGGCTGCGCGGCAATGGTGACGTCAGGGAAGTCGACGGTGAACTGCATCGAGGTGGAGCCCTCGTCGGTCGAGGTCACGGTGATGCCGGTGTCGGTCCTGGCGGAGGGGTCGTCGGAGCCGTTGTACAGCGACAGCTTGGAGGCGCCGTAGGCGGCGTTCTCGGTGGCGTTCAGGAATGGCGCATACAGGTTGGGATAGGCCGTGTAGCCCGCGTACTCAAAGTAGTTCTCCATGACGCCGGGGCGGTGATCCCAGTCGTTCACGGTGTTGGCGAGGCTGGGGTCGGTCGCGGTGGTGTACCCGTGACTGGTGGCGATGCCGTTGTCGACGTGCCAGACCACGATGCCGCCGGTCTTGTTCTCGATCTTCCCGTCACCCTTCTTGTAGTAGGGCTCCATGCCCGCGTCGAACGACTCGTACTGGCGGTTCTCGATCAGGTAGTACTCGTCGTCGCTCACGTGGATGATGTAGCACTTGTAGCCGGAGGAATCGGTCTCGGAGGTCGCGGTGTAGGTGCCGTCCTTGGTGATCTCCTCGGGCGTGATGTAGCCCAGCAGGTAGCGGCTATAGGGGTCGAAGAACGTGGGGCGGTACTCGCGGGTCCCGTCCTCGTGGTCGACGCAGCCGTAGGAGCCCACGTCCATGATGGAGAGGTACATGGTGGAGAGGTACATGGTGGAGTAGTTGCTCCAGGCGCCCGAGCTCGCGGAGACGTTGTACAGGTCGGGGAGGCCCAGGAAGTGGCCGAGCTCGTGGCCCAGCGCACCGATGCCGCTCTGGTGCTGCTCGCCGGCTCTCATTGACTCGTTCTCGGACTGGACGATGTAGCGGTCGATGCCGATGGTCTTGCCGCTCGCGTCCGTGACCTGGTAGGCGGAGCCGGTCATCTCGCCAAAGGACGACTGGTGGGACCAGATGCTGTTATGCCCGGCGGGCACGCTGCCCGTCGCCTGCTCGTAGCCGGCGAACACGACGCCCAGGCCGAGCTCGCTGGCCTCCAGCTTGCCGTCGCCGTTGGTGTCGTACTGCGAGAAGTCGACGTACTTGGCGGCTGCCTTGATCGCAGCCTCCATGTCGTTGATGTAGTCGTTGTAGCCGTCAGAGCCGGGGGCGCCCCAGGGGTCAGGCTTGCCGTAGCTCTGGTCGAGGGTCACGTGGACGACGCCGTCGTTGGCCTTGTCGGCGGTGTTGGTGTTGCCGTCGACGCCGTCGGCGCTGGTCTCCTCCGCGGGGCGCCAGGTGAACTTGCCCTCCGACGACTGGGTGTACAGCGACGAGACGCTGTACTCGCCCGTGAAGAAGGTCTTGTTCCAGTCGTAGTCGTTGCTGTACGCCTCGTCCTTGAACCCGACGACGATGGTGAGCAGGGGGAGCGACGTCTGGGTGCCGGTCGAGGGGCGCGCGGCGGCGGAGCCCGTCGCCTTGCCCTGCGACGCCTCGATGTCGGAGAGGGTGACGGGGCCGTCCTCCTCGGCCTGGCTCTCGGTCTTGCCCGAGTAGCTCTGCCCGCCGAGCTCGTAGTAGGCCTTGCGTGCGGCCTCGTCGGAGAGGTCGTCGGCGGCGATGGCGCCGTCCGCCTTGCCGTCCTGGGCGCTAGCGCCGAGCTTGAGCGAGGAGCCCGACCCCACGACCTGCCTCCAGGTCCCGTCGGAGGGGTCCTTCTGCACCACGACGCCGTCGGCGTTGGTGGCGTAGTGGAACCACTCGTCGCCGTGCTGGGTGATGCTCGCGGTCGACCCGTCTGGCTGCTCGACCGTGACCGCCTGGTTGTAGGCGGGCATTGCCAGCGCAACGCCGGCCGTGCCGAACGTCATGGCAAGGCCGAGCGCCGCCCCGACTGCCACGCGCGCGAGGCGACCCCCCGTCGTGGTGGGACCCTCCCCCGTTCGTCCAATCATCCGATCCCCCTTGTCTGCCGCTGTGCGGCCTCCTTGTTCTCCCGGACTAACTCGCCGGGTCATTGCCAAAAATAAGCTAACAAAAGGAACAGAAACTATTCAATAATCCTAACCGCGCCCAACAAAGCGGCGAGCGGTTTTCCCGCGCTAGAATGGCATTTGACCCAAGACGGAAATCAATCATTCAGTTTCGCGTCCGCGCGGCGGCAGGGGGGAACTCATGGAGGACTACAAGCGCGACTTCATCCACTTCATGGTCCAGAGCGACGTGCTCAAGTTTGGCCAGTTCACGCTGAAGAGCGGGCGCCAGTCCCCCTTCTTCATGAACGCCGGCGCCTACGTGACGGGAGCCCAGCTCCACCAGCTGGGTCGCTTCTACGCGCAGGCCATCGAGAAGAGCTTTGGCCTCGACTTTGACGTGGTGTTTGGCCCCGCCTACAAGGGCATCCCCCTCTCGGTCGTGACCTGCATAGCGCTCGACGAGCTGTACGGCAAGGAAGCCCGCTACTGCAGCGACCGCAAGGAGGTCAAGGACCACGGTGCCGACAAGGGCCAGCTGCTGGGCGCCGAACTCCACGACGGCGACCGCGTGGTGATCGTGGAGGACGTCACGACTTCGGGCAAGTCCATCGACGAGACGTACCCCAAGCTCAAGGCGGCGGCGGACGTGCAGGTCGTGGGCCTCATGGTCTCGCTCAACCGCATGGAGGTGGGGCGCGGCGGGGTCAAGACCGCGCAGGAGGAGATTCAGGATCGCTACGGCTTCCCCGTGAGCTCCATCGTCACCATGGGGGAGGTCACGCAGGCGCTCCACAACCACGAGGTGGACGGTCGCGTGGTCATCGACGACGCGACCAAGGCGGCGCTCGATGCCTACTACGAGCAGTACGGTGTGAAGGCATAGCCACCAGGGACGCATGCCACTGAAACGGCCCCGGACCTCTCGACAGAGGGCCCGGGGCCGCCTTTGGTACGTGGGAAAAGGCCGGGGGAGAGGGGAAGTGCCCCTCTCCCCTGCCCCTACCTGTTGGCCTTGAGCGTGGCGAACATCTTGGTGTTGTGCCGTTTGACGAAGCTGATGAGGCGACCCTCCTGGTAGGCCAGGCTCACGTTGCGGGTGCGGATGGGCTGCAGCATCATCGCCATCATCTTGGACTGCGGCTGCGCCACCGCCACTGCCAGCTGCGCCCGCTCGCTGCTGATCATGCGGTCGATCTCGGCCAGCTTCTGCTTTTGGTCGAGGTCGCACATTGGATTACAGACGTTCTCTATGCATCCAATCAGACGCTCCACGTACCTGCGCTGGACCATCTCCATGCTCGCCGGGTCGCCGTCGAGCCCCCAGTGGCGGTAGAGGTCGAGCATCCAGCCATGCTCCTCCTCGCGCTTCTGGTACATGTTGGGGCGCCAGCGGGAGGTCTCGGACTCGCTGCGCTGGCGGATGAAGTGATAGTAGGCGGTCTGGGTGTTGCCCACGCGCTCGACGTCGCGGATGTAGTCGAGCACGAAGGGGAAGTCGTCCCAGAAGGTGGGCTTGAAGCGGATGCCCATCTCCTCGATGCGCGAGCGGAGGAACATCTTGTTCCAGGGCGTGTAGAGGAGGTTCTTGTCAAACAGCTTCCACGCGCCGGCGCGGAACTCCTGCTGAGTGGGATAGATCCGCGTGGGGCAGCCCTTGACCTCCTCGGTGTGCTCGCCCTCCGACCCGTAGTAGGTGTCGATGTAGAACGCCGCGACGGCCAGCTGCAGGTGGTCCTTCTCGCACATCTCGTACATGTCCTGCAGCATTCGGGGCTCGGCCCAGTCGTCCGCGTCGAAGAAGACCACGTACTTGCCGTGGGCGTGGTCGAGGGCGTAGTTGCGCGCCGCCGGGGCGCCGCCGTTCTGCCGGTGGAACACCGTCACCCTGATGTCGCGCTCGGCGATGGAGTCGAGTATGGACCCGGTGCGGTCCTTTGACCCGTCGTCCACCACCAGGAGCTCGAAGTCGTCGAGCGTCTGGTTCTGGATGCTGCTCACCGCGCGTGCGACGTACTTGTCGACGTTGTAGGCGGGCATGATGACCGAAATCTTTGGCGCCTTGGGTGTCATCCCAGGAATTCCCCCGACCGCGTGTTCCGAACGCTTGCAGTTTGCTGCGCCAGCGGGCGCCGCGTTTCTGAATTATCCCCCACCCCTCGCCATGCGTTGTGATGGGAAGATGAAGCATCCAGATTACAAAACCGCGTCATTGGCAGGCGAGAGGGGCCGCCCTCCCGGGTCGACGCCCTACGCGTTGGCCGTGAGCAGCCCGACGTTGACACCGAGCGCGGTCGCGTCGATCGTGAACCAGGTGCCGCCCGAGCCGTTGTCGCCCTCGGAGCCGGGGGCGTCCTGCTTGGAGAGGTTGCCCACGCCGATGGACTGCAGCAGCTCGGCGGTGTCCGTGACGTCACCCATGCTCATGTCGGTCTCGAGGGTCTTGAGGATGTCGGCCGAGCTCCCCAGTATGGCGGAGAGGCCCGAGCCCTTGAACGACGCGATCTTCTCCCATACGGCATCGGTGGCGACCACCACGTGGGACACCTTCACGTTGGTCGCCGTCGAGAGGGGCGCGAGGCAGCCCGCGGCGCCCTGCGAGGCGTAGCACGAGGCGAGCGTGGTGTCGCCGCCGTTGACGCTCACCTTGGCGTCAAGCGGGATGGTGACCAGGTAGCCCTTGTGCGTCGAGGCATCCATCACCAGCAGCTGCGCCTTCTGGAGCTGCGGCGAGTCGGCGTTGATGTCGTCCACGGTGAGCATGAGGACGTTGGTGAACACGTCGCTCGACACGGTGTAGCCGTCCGCCGCCGTGGTCTCGCTCTGCTCGCCGATTGCCGCGCTCAGGGTCTGGTTGCCCACGTGCGTGCTCGCGTTCGCGCGCTCCCACAGCCCGTGCACCAGGAGGGCCAGGCCAACCGCCACCGCCACCAGGACCGCGATGGCGATCTGCGTGCGATGCGGGTTGTACCGCGGGACGTCGGTGCGCTCGAACCTCTCCCTCTTCCTTGGTCGGTGCATCTATCCCCCCTGCCGCCCCGTGGGCACGCTCCCTCCAGTTCAGAAGACTATACCCAGTGCGTTGGCAAGCAGCCCCACCGCGACCCCCACCGCATAGACGAACAGGGTGACCGTGACGTTCTTGCGCATGTTGGGGTTGGTGCGGAACAGCACCAGGAGCCCCATGCCGCCCGAGACGAGCAGCCCCGCGAGCATGGGGCCGGCGGCGAGGGAGCCGTCCAGGTACAGCTCGGCGATGACCACGGACGCGCCGCAGTTGGGGATGAGGCCGATCAGCGCCGCCAGGAACGTGGCACGCACGGGGTGGACGCCCAGGAACTCGCCGATGGCGTTCTGGCCCACCAGGGAGAACACCAGGCCAAAGGCGATGGTCACCAGGAAGATGAAGAAGGTCACCTCCACCGTGTGGATGGCGGCGCTCCGGACGATGCCCCAGGCGGCGTGGTAGGCGTGGGGGTGGTGATGGCCCGCCACGCCGTCGGATGAGGCCGCGGCGTCGTGCGCGGCGTCGCTCTCCCCCAGCTCGTCGTCGCAGTGGCAGTGCGCTCGGTCGCAGAGCTCGTGGATGTGGGCGTGGCCGTCGCCGGAGCGGTGCGTCAGGCGCAGCACCGCGTCGAGCACCAGGCCGACCGCCATGCCCACCACGACCTTGACCCCCACGATGGAGAGGAGGCGCGAGACCGGCTCCTGGTGCGCGATGAACACGGGGATCATCTCGTCGGAGGTGGAGAGGATGACCGCGACCAGCGTCCCCACGGTCACGACGCCGCCCGCGTAGAGGGTGCCGGCCATGGCCGAGAAGCCGCACTGCGGGAGGGCGCCCAGGAGCGCCCCGACGATGGGACCGGACTTGTCGGCCTTGCGGATGATGTCCTCGGTCCTGCCCGCCATGCCGTGCTCCAGCGCCTCCATGGCGAGGTAGGTGAGGAAGAGGAAGGGCACGAGCTCGAGGGTGTCCTTGAGCGAGTCGATCAGCGCGTCGATTATGACCTCCATGGTTCACTTCGCTTTCTTATCCAATATATGAGCATATGCTCCCATGTACCTATGAGCTTACGTTTACGCAGGTAGAGTGCCTTATTTGACGGCTTTTGAGGGTATTCTAATTCCCGATGTTGTGCATGTTTGCACAAAACCGACACATATTGGGTGAGAGGTGGGCGAACCGCGGCAGGGACGCCAGCCACCGGGCGGGAGAGGCGGGTGGCGCCGGCTCGGTGACGTCGCCACGCCGGCGCACGAGGAGCTGGCCGGCTGCCACGCCCGCGAGCGCGACGGCGAAGCCCCCAACGGGAGCGGCACGAGGGGCGTGGGCGGTCCCTCTCCCCTAGTCCCAGGGGACGAGCGCGCCCTGCGGGTAGCTGACCGACTCAAACGTGAGCCCGCGCGCCGGCGCGGTGGGACCGGCCGCCCTGCGGTCGCGCGCCTCCAGCGCCGACGAGACCCACGCGGGGTCGCGGTGGCCGCGGCCCACCTCCACGAGGGTCCCCGTTATGGCCCTGACCATGTTGTGCAGGAAGGCGTTGCCCTCCACGTCCACCGCCACCAGGTCCTCGCCCGCCTCGATGACGCGCGAGATCTCCACGTGCGAGAGGAACCGCGATGTCGACCTGCCGTCCTGGCGCAGGAGCTGCGCCGAGCTGGCCTTGCAGAAGCTCGCGAAGTCGTGCTCGCCCAGCAGCGGGCTGGCCGCCCGGTTCATGGCGTCCACGTCGAGCGCCGACGAGCGCAGCCACCAGGCGTGGTCCCAGGCCATCACGGGCCGGGCGGGACCGCACGCGATGCGGTAGCGGTAGGAGCGCGCCGTGGCGTCAAAGCGGGCGGAGAAGCCCGGGGCCGCCCGGTAGAGGCCCCTCACCGAGATGTCATCGGGGGTGAGGGCGACCAGCGACGACCACAGGCGCCGCCCCGCCAGCCCGTCCTCGCCCGGGGCGAGGGGGACGCTCACGTACTGGGCCAGGGCGCTCACGCCGGCGTCGGTCCTGCCGGCACAGGCAAGCTCCACGGGACGGCGGAGCGCAGTCTGGAGCGCGTGGCGCAGCTCACCGGCGACCGTGCGCTGGCCGGGCTGCTCCGCAAAGCCGCTGAACCCCTCGCCCCGGTAGCCCACGCAGACGACGAGCGTCCCCGGCCCCATGGCCTCACACCCCTGGCCCTCGCACATCTCGCCCATCCCCTCTCGCCCAAGCATCCGGAAAATCCTACCCGCCTATGCCAGCCACAGGCAAGCCGCCATCGTCAGCGCCGCAACCGCGACCAGGCCGCGAGACCCCGCCCCCCAGCGGACGCGCTCCAGCGCCCTCCCGGAATAGCAGCGGTCTCGCATGGCGCCGGCAAGGTCGTCCGAGCGCTGGAACAGCGCGACGGTCAGCGGAATCACCACCGAGGCGTACCTCCCCAGCCTTCGAAGGGGGCCGCCCTGGTCAAACCGCACGCCACGGGCGCGCTGGGCAAGCACGATGCGATCGAACTCCCCCACGGTCTCTGGTATCAGGCGCAGCGCGAGCGAGACGACCATCGCCACGTCGCCCACGGGCACCCCCGCCGCCCCGAGCGGGGCGAGCAGACGCACCAGGCCGCCCGCGAGCTGCGGCGCCGTGGTGGTCGAGGACACCAGGCAGACCAGCCCCACCAGCAGCACAATCCTCGCGACGGCGAGCGCCCCGCGCACGGCGCCCGCGGTGGACACGCCCAGCGCCCCCACGAGGGCGACGTCGCCGGAGCCGTCCGCCACGAACGCGTTGGCCAGCAGCGCAAAGGCGAGCACGACGGCAGTCGGCGCAATCGCCCTCGCCACCGTGCGGGGACTCACGTGACAGGTGACGACGCCCGCGACGAGCTCCGTCGCAACCAGGGCGAGCCCCAGGGGGCCACGCGAGCCAAACGTCGCTACGGTGAGGAGGAGAAGGGCCAGCGCCTTAGCCCCCGGCTCAACCCCATGCAGCCAGGTCCTCCGCTGCAGGTAGGTCCCTATGGCGAGCGTCCTACCCATGGAGGGCCTCCCACAGCCTCGCCTCGAAGGGAGGCTCCAGACCGGCGTGCCCGTACGTCGCGGGGTCGAGGAGCCCGCGCGCGGGACCGGACCACGCGACGGCGCCACCCTGGAGCAGGCAAGCGTCCGTCGCCACGGGGAGCCACTCCCCCACGTCGTGCGTCACCACGAGGACCGCGGCGCCCCGCCCCGCGAGCCTGCGCACGAGGTTGCGCATCCGGCTGCGCGACGGGCCATCGAGGCCGGCGGTGGGCTCGTCGAACACGAAGGCCGCCTGGCCCATGGCGACGACGCCCGCGAGCGCGACGCGACGCCTCTCTCCCCCCGAGAGCGAGAGGGGCGCGCGGTCCCACAGCTCGGGGCCAACGCCCAGCAGCCCCAGGGCATCCCGGGCCTTGGCAAGCGCCTGCTCCCGCGACTGGCCCCGGTTGAGCGGACCAAAGGCAACGTCCTCCAACGCAGTGGCGCAGAACAGCTGGTTCTCTGGCCTCTGGAACGCCAGGCCGACGTCGCCTGCCCGCACGGGGGAGCCGTCGAGGGAGACGACGCCCGAGTCCGGCGCAACCAGACCCGCTGCCGCCAGGGCGAGCGTGCTCTTTCCCGATCCCGAGGGACCGACCACCAGGCACACCCGCCCCGGCTCCACGCGAAGGGTCGCGCCGGCAAGCGCGGGCTCCCCCGCCCCGTACGAGACCGTGACCCCGTCCAGGCGGAGGCCGCGCGCACCCCCACTTGCGGCCTTGGGCTCGCCCTGCACCCGCAGGCAGGCATCAGACAGCTTGCGCCCCAAGCCGCGCTCCGAGGCCATCAGAGCCAGTTTTCCGGCACTCGGGGGCCAGGGGGCGCCCTCGCCAAGGGACGGCCATCCCAGCGCCCCCAGGACCCTCAGGCGTCCTCCCTGGAGCCCGGAGAGACGCACGACCCCCTCGCTCGTCGCAAGTTCCCTCGGGGTCCCCTCCCAGCAGACCCTCCCGGCGCTCAGGGCCACCACCCTGTCTGCCGAGAGCACGTCCTCCTCCAGGTGCGTGATGTCGAGCACGCCCACTCCATGGGAGAGAAGCGCCCGCACGATGTCGCGGACCTCTCCCCTTGCCCCTGGGTCAAGCTGCGACAGCGCCTCGTCCAGCACGAGGTACGACGGGCGCATGGCAAGCACCCCTGCGAGGGCGACGCGCTGCGCCTCGCCTCCAGAGAGGCTCGACGTGGACCTTTCCGCCAGATGCGCGATGCCGCACTCCGCCAGGGCGGACCTCACCGCCCCCTCGACGCGCTCGCTCGCCCACCCCAGGTTCCTCGGGCCAAACGCGACCTCGTCCCACACGACGGAGCTCACGAGCTGCGAGAGGGGGTCCTGCCTCACCCGCCCCACAAGGCGAGCGAGGTCGGCGCGAGAGAGGTCCGCGTCCCCATCCACGACGACGCCTCCGGAGTCGGGCGGCAACGCACCGTTGCACACCCTCGCGAGCGTCGACTTCCCCGAGCCGTTGGCACCCACCAGCGCCAAGTGCTCCCCGGGAGAGACGTGCAGGCATACGCAATCGAGCACCCGTTGGGCATGCCCCCCGAGCGCCGGCGACGCGCAGATGTCCCTCAGCTCCAGCATGCCCCACCTTCCAGCGGCACCCCATACAAAGCGAGGGAGACCCGCATGCGCAGGCCTCCCTCGAGCGTCTCGCGTTGTGAGAGAAGGCTACTCGGCCTTCTCCTCGGCCTCGGCGGTCTCCTCGGCAGGCTCCTCGGCCTGCTCGGGCTCCGCGGCCTCCTCGCTGACCTTGACGGGCTCCACCTTGGTGACAGGGGAGACCTTCTTGGCCTTGGGCTGGACCGGCTCGGTCACGAGCTCGATGATGACGACCTCGGAGGCGTCACCCTTGCGGGGGCCAAGCTTCATGATGCGGGTGTAGCCACCGTTGCGGTCGGCCCACATGCCCTGAGCGGCCTTCTCGAAGACCTCGCGCACGACCTCCTTGTCGCCAACCTTGGCGATGGCAAGACGACGGGAGTGGATGTCGCCCCTCTTGGCCCAGGTGATGACCTTGTCGACGTCAGGACGAATGGCCTTGGCGCGTGCATCGAGGGTCTTGATGCGGTCGTTGGCAAGCAGGGCGCACACAAGGCTCTTCTTCATGGCCTTGGTGTGGGCGGCGTCGGTGCCGAGCTTCATGCCCCTCTTCTTGTTGTGTCTCATGGTCTTGAAACTCCTCTAAAGAAATGCGTTTGTCTAGTCCTTGAGGCTCAGGCCCATGGTCTCGAGCTTGTCCTTGACTTCCTCGATGGACTTGACGCCAAAGTTGCGGATGTTGAGCAGGTCGTTCTCGGAGAACTCCACGAGCTGCCTCACGCTGTGAATGCCAGCGCGCTTGAGGCAGTTATAGGAGCGGACGGAGAGGTCCAGGTCCTCGATCTGCTTGTCAAGCTCGGTGTTCTCCTCCTCCTCGCCGTTGGCGAAGATGGAGACGTCCTCGGCGGGCTCCTCCTCGTCGGCCAGGCCCATGAAGGCGCTCATGTGCTGGTTGACGATGTTGGCAGCCTCGACCACGGCGTCGCGGGGCGAGATGGAACCGTCGGTCTCGACCTCGAGCACCAGGCGGTCGTAGTTGGTGTGCTGACCAACGCGGCAAGGCTCGACGGCCTTGGCGCAGCGCTTGACCGGGGAGTACAGCGAGTCCACGTGGATGAGGCCGATGGGGTCGCCCTCGCGCTCGTTGTCGTCACCCGAGACGTAGCCGCGCCCGGTGCCGATGCGCATCTGCATGGAGAGGTGAGCGCCGTCACCAAGGGTGCAGATGACCTGATCCTTGTTGATGAGCTCGAACTCCGCGGGGACCTTGAAGTCGCCGCCGGTCACCGTGCAGGGACCGTCGATGGAGATGGAGGCCGTGGCCTCGTCGCCCGTACCCATGGAGCGGAACACCAGGCCCTTGACGTTGAGGACGATGTCAACGACATCCTCGTACACGCCGGGAACCGTGGTGAACTCGTGCTGGACGCCATCGATCTGGATAGCCTCGACGGCAGCGCCCTCGAGCGAGGACAGCAGCACGCGCCTGAGGGAGTTGCCGAGGGTGTCGCCATAGCCACGCTCGAGCGGCTCCGCGAAGATGCGGGCGACGTTCTCGGAGACTTCCTCCACAGTAACCTGCGGCCGGATGAATTCTGCCATGAAAACCTCCTACCGTCCTTACTTACTTGGAGTAGAGCTCGACGATGAGCTGGGGGTCGAGGTCAAGATCGATCTGATCGCGAACGGGGAGCTGCAGGACGGTGCCCTTGAGCTTCTCCACGTCGACCTCAAGCCAAGCGGGGACGGCCATGTGCTCGGAGGAGACCAGGGCCTCCTTGATGGGGAGAAGGTCCTTGGCCTTGTTGGCCACGGCCACGACGTCCCCAGCCTTCACCTGGTAGGAGGGAATGTCCACGCGCCTGCCGTTGACGGTGATGTGGCCGTGGCAGACGGTCTGACGGGCCTCCTTGCGGGTGCGGGCAAAGCCGAGACGGAAGACGACGTTGTCAAGACGGCGCTCGAGGATGGAGAGCAGGTTGTCACCCGTGATGCCCTCCTCCTTGATGGCCTTCTCGTAGTAGCTGCGGAACTGCTTCTCCAGGACGCCATAGATGAACTTGGCCTTCTGCTTCTCCTGGAGCTGCGTGCCGTACTCGCTCTTCTGGCGACGTGTGCGCTTGGGCTGCCTGTTGGACTTCTTGTTGATGCCCATGACAATCGGGTCGATGTCAAGCTGGCGGCACCTCTTGAGGACAGGGGTCCTATCAATTGCCATTGCTACTGTCCTTCCTTACTACACGCGACGACGCTTGCACGGACGGCAACCGTTGTGCGGGATGGGGGTCTTGTCCTGGATGCCCGACACCTCGAGGCCGGCGGCCTGGAGGGAGCGGATAGCGGTCTCGCGGCCGGAGCCGGGACCCTTCACGAACACAGCCACCCTGTGAAGGCCGTGCTCCATGGCTGCCTTGGCGCAGGCCTCGGCCGCGACCTGAGCCGCGAACGGGGTGCTCTTGCGGGAGCCCTTGAAGCCGACGGTGCCACCGGACTGCCAGGCGATGACGTTGCCCTGGGGGTCGGTGATCGAGATGATCGTGTTGTTGAACGTGCTCTTGATGTGGGCCTGGCCCACGGCGATGTTCTTGCGCTCGGCGCGGCGGATGTGCTGCTGGCGCTGGTTCTTCTTCTGCGGCATGCTGTTCTCCCCTTAGGCCTTCTTCTTTGCACCGATCTGGCGACGCTTGCCCTTGCGGGTGCGCGCGTTGGTGTGGGTGCGCTGGCCGTGGACGGGGAGGCCCTTGCGGTGACGGAGGCCGCGGTAGCAGCCAATCTCCATCAGGCGGGCGGTGTTCTGACGGACCTCGCGGCGAAGGTCACCCTCGGTGGTGAAGTTCGCGTCGATGTAGTCACGAATCTTGGTGACTTCCTCCTCGGTGAGGTCCTTCACGCGGGTGCTGGGGTCAACACCGGTCTCAGCGCAGATCTTCTTCGCGCTGGTGTGGCCGATGCCGTACAGGTAGGTAAGACCGATCTCGACGCGCTTCTCACGCGGCAGATCGACGCCGTTGATACGTGCCAACTTCGAGCTCCTCTCTTAGCCCTGACGCTGCTTGTGGCGAGGGTTCTCGCAGATCACGTAAACCTTGCCATGGCGACGAATGATCTTGCACTTGTCGCACATCTTCTTGACCGAAGGACGTACCTTCATCTGCTTGTTCCTTCCGGTTAGTGCTGATACGAACTATCTACTCGCCCAGCCGCTGGCGTGAATTCCGGCTGTTGGGCGCGCCTCTCCTACTTGTAGCGGTAGGTGATGCGCCCCCTGGTGAGGTCATAGGGAGAAATCTCCACGACGACCTTGTCGCCGGGAAGGATCCTGATGTAGTTCATCCTGATCTTGCCCGAGATGGTGCAGAGGATGGTCTTGCCATTCTCCAGTTCGACATTGAACATTGCGTTGGGCAGGGGCTCGACGACCGTGCCCTCAAGCTCTATTCCGCCTTGCTTGCTCACCGTTCCCGCTTTCTCCCTGTGAATCACAGCGATTGATTATCATACAGAAAATCTCACGTCGATTCCACGTTGCACGACATGCACACACGTAAACGGCGGGGCCAACCCTGGCATGGGGCCGGCCCCGTCGTCGTAGCATCAAGCCGGGAGGCTACTGCTCCCCACCCTGTATCTGGCACCAGGGGCCATCCTCGTCCTGGGTGAGAATGACCGGGCCGTCGTCGGTGATCGCGACGGTGTTCTCGTAGTGTGCCGCGGGGAGCCCGTCGTCCGTCACGACGGTCCAGCCGTTGGGAAGGACGTGGTTGGAGTACGTTCCCATCGTGATCATGGGCTCGATCGCGATAACCATGCCCGCCTGGAGGCGGACCCCCCTCCCCCGCTTGCCGTAGTTGGGGACGTTGGGGTCCTCGTGCATCTCGTGGCCAACGCCATGCCCCACATACTCGCGCACGACGCCGTACCCGTTGCTCTCCGCAAGCGACTGGACCGCAAAGCCCACGTCGCCAAGGCGGTTCCCGGGGACAGCCTGCTCGATGGCGGCCTTGAGGCAGTCGCGAGTGCACTCGCACAGCCCCATGACCTCGGGGGAGACGGAACCGATGGCGAACGTCCACGCGTTGTCACCCACCCAGCCGCCAAAGGTTGCCCCGGTGTCGACGCTCAGGATGTCCCCCTCCTCAAGAACCGTCTTCTGTGAGGGGAAGCCGTGGACGATCTGCTCGTTGACCGATGCGCAGATGCTCCCCGGGAAGCCGCCGTACCCCTTGAAGGTGGGGATGGCCCCATGGAGCCTGATGAAGCGCTCGACCGCGGTGTCGATCTCCTTGGTCGTGACCCCGGGCTTCGCCATCGAGCCGGCAAGCCTGAGCGCCGCCTTCGAGAGCGACCCCGCGGACTTCATCTGCTCTATCTGCTCCGGACTCTTGATGCGAATCATAGTCCCAGCAGCACCTTGACGTCGGCGTACACGTCATCGACGGGACGGTCGCCGTCGACCTCCTTGAGGATGCCGTGCTCGCGGTAGTAGCCAACAAGCGGCGCGGTCTCGCGCTCGTAGGTGTCCAGGCGGCGCTGGATGGTCTCGGGCTTGTCGTCGTCACGCTGGTACATCTCACCGCCGCAGCGCGGGCAGGTGTCAACGCCGGCGGGGGCGGTATAGCCACAGCTCTTGCAGGTCCGGCGGGAGCTCAGGCGCTTGACGATGACCTCGGGCTCGACGCTCACGAGCAGGGCGGCGTCCAGCTTGAGCCCCTCCTTCGAGAGCTCGGCGTCGAGGACCTCGGCCTGTGCGGTGTTGCGCGGGAAGCCGTCGAGGATGAACCCATCCTTGGCGTCATCCTGCGAGAGGCGCTCCTTCACGAGGTCCACCACCAGGGCGTCGGGGACGAGCTGCCCCGCGTCCATGTACGACTTGGCCTTCACGCCCAGCTCGCTCTGCGCCTTGACGGCTGCCCTGAGCAGGTCGCCGGTCGAGATGTGCGGAAGCCCGTACTCCTCGACGAGCTTCTGTGCCTGGGTGCCCTTGCCGGCGCCGGGGGCGCCCAAAAGAACGATGTTCATGGAGATTGCCTTCCTCTTGAAGACGCCCGGGAGACGCCCCAGGCCACATCCGTTGGAACGTTGCACCTAGTGTAGCCGCCAAATGCACTTGGCGGGACCTCAACGGGAGAAGCCCCTCTCGCCTCTCCCCCAGAACTCGCCCGTATGGAAAGGGGGACGGACGGGGCGTTGGCCCCATCCGTCCCCCTTGAGCGTCCCTTGGGTGAGCTACTTGAAAAAGCCCTCGTAGTTGTGCATCTTGAGCTGGGACTCGAGCTGCGAGATCGTGTCCATGGCGACACCGACCAGAATCAGCACCGAGGTACCGCCGAAGGCTTGCATCAGCGTGTTGCCGGTAATCGTGAACAGGATGGACGGGATCACGGCCAGGGCAGCCATGAAGAGGGCGCCGGGGAGCGTGATGTGATCCAGCACGTTCTTGATGTACGCGGCGGTGGCGCCACCGGGGCGGACGCCGGGAATGAACCCGCCGGCCTTGCGAAGCTGGTCGGCCGTCTCGTCCGGGTTGAACACCATCGAGGTGTAGAAGTACGCGAAGAAGACAATCAGCAGGACGGAGAGGATCCAGTTGATCCAACCCGTGCTGATTGCGTTGGCGAACGCCTGCACCCACCCCACGTTGGGGAAGAAGATGGCGACCTGCGCCGGGATGTACAGCAGCGCGGATGCGAAGATGATGGGAACGACGCCGGCGGTGTTCACCTTGATGGGGAGGTAGGTGGCCTGCCCGCCCATCATGCGACGACCCACCACGCGCTTGGCATACTGGACCGGAATCCTGCGCTGCCCGCGCTCGATGTACACGATCACGGGGATGATCGCGATGACCACGACGAGGGTGATGATGGTCCAGAGCAGACCGGTGCCGGATGTGGCGACGGAGCTGCTGAGGGCATTGGGAAGCCCTGCCATGATGTTCGCGAAGATGATCAGCGACATGCCGTTGCCGATGCCGCGCTGGGTGATGACCTCACCGAGCCACATGATGATCATGGCACCGGTGAGGAGCACGCCGACGATGATGACGTCCTCGATGATCTCGGGGAACCCCATGTTGGAGAAGTCGATGCCATAGCTCTTGAAGAGGAAGAGGTAGCCAATCGCGTTGATCAGCGCGAGGAGCACCGTGAGGTACCTGGTGTACTGCGTGATCTTGCGCTGGCCGGCCTCGCCCTCCTTGGCAAGCTCGCCAAGCGAGGGGATCACGGCCTGGAACATCTGGAGGATGATCTGGGCCGTGATGTAGGGCATGATGCCCAGGCTGAAGACGGAGACGCGCGAGAGCGCCCCGCCCGAGAACAGGTTGAGGACGGCAATGGCGCCGCTGCCGGCCGCTGCGGTCTGGTAGGCCTTCAGCATGCTCGAGAAGGGCACGCCGGGGGCCGGCAGGTAGGCACCAAGCCTATACAGGAGGAGGATCCCGATGGTGATCAGGATCTTCTTCCTCAGCTCAGGAATGCGGAACGCGTTGGCGATTCCCTTTAGCACGCCTGCTCGACCTTTCCTCCGGCCGCCTCGATCTTGGCCTTCGCAGAGGCGGAAACCTTGTCGACCTTGACGGTGAGCTTCTTGGTGAGCTCGCCGTCACCGAGCACCTTGACGGGGATGTAGTCGTGCTTGATGACGCCCTTGGCCAGGAGGCTCTCGGCGTCAACCGTCTCGCCGTCCTCGTACAGCTTCTCGAGACGAGAGACGTTGACGGGGGCGTACTCCACGCGGTTGTGGTTCTTGAAGCCGGGGAGCTTGGGGAGACGCATCGCGAGCGGGGTCTGGCCGCCCTCGAAGCCTGCGCCCTTGCCGCCACCGGAGCGGGACAGCTGGCCCTTGGTGCCGCGGCCGGCGGTCGTGCCCTGGCCGGCGGAGTTACCGCGGCCTACGCGCTTGCGGGCCTTCTTGGAGCCCTCCGCGGGGTGAAGATCATGAAGCTGCATTTGGGTGACTCCTAGTTCTCTTCGACCTGGACAAGGTGCTTGACCTTGAAGATCATTCCACGAACACTCGGGTTATCGGGCAGCACCGAGGTGTCGCCGATCTTGCGGAGGCCCATGGCACGGCAGGTGCGGGTCTGGTCCTTCTTTACGTTGCAGACGGCGCTACGGACGAGCCTGACGGTGAGCTTCTTGTCTGCCATTGGTTACTCCCCCTTCCCTGCGAAGAGCTCCTTGGTGGTGAGGCCACGGCGCTCGGCGGCCTGCTCGGGGCTGGTGAGCCCCTTCAGGCCCTCGGCTGCGGCCTTGATGATGTTGAGGGCGTTGTCGGTGCCAAGGGACTTGGCGGTGACGTTGGTAATGCCCGCAAGCTCGAAGAGCGGACGGACGGGGCCGCCGGCGATGACGCCGGTACCCTCGACGGCCGGCTTGATGAGGACGCGGCCTGCGCCAAACTTGCCCTCGATTGCGTGAGGCACCGAGCCACTCTTGGTGACGGGAACCTTGAACATGTTCTTCTTCGCGTCGTCGACGCCCTTCTGGATTGCCAGGGGCACCTCGGTGGAGCGGCCCATGCCCAGGCCGACATTGCCCTTGCCGTCACCCACGACCACGAGGGCGACGAGCGTCATGCGACGGCCGCCCTTGACGGTCTTGGAAACACGGTGGATGTAGACTACGCGCTCCTGAAGATCGGAGTCATTCTGGCGCTTACGATCACGTGGCATCTAAATTCCTCCTAGAACTTCAGGCCCGCGGAACGGGCACCATCGGCGAGGGCCTGAACGCGGCCGTGGTAGATGTGACCACCGCGGTCAAAGGTGACCTGGGTGACACCGGCCTCGATGGCGCGCTGGCCAACGAGCTTGCCGACGAACTCTGCGGCCTCCTTGTTGGAACCGAGCTTGCCGGTCTCCTTGAACTCGGGCGACAGGGTGGACGCGGAGCAGATGGTCTTGCCCTCGACGTCGTTGATCACCTGGGCGTAGATGTTCGCGTTGGTGCGGTGAACGGAAAGGCGGGGACGCTCCGCAGTGCCAAAGATCTTGGCGCGGACACGGCGCTGACGGCGCTTGAGACCCGCACGCTTTGCCTTGTTCTTGTCCATTACTTCTCCTTCAAGTTGCCAGCACCTGACGGGGTGCTGGTCTTCTCCCTATACCTACGAGGCTACTTGGCAGCCTTGCCAAGCTTCCTGCGGATGTGCTCGCCCTCGTAGTGGATGCCCTTGCCCTTGTAGGGCTCGGGAGGACGCTTGCTGCGAACCTCGGCCGCAACCTGGCCGACCTGCTCCTTGGAGATGCCCTTCACGGTGATGTGCGTGTTGTCGGGGACCTCGAAGCTGATGCCCTCGGGAGCGACGTAGATCACGGGGTGGGAGTAGCCAAGCGAGAGGTCCAGGTCCTTGCCCTTGAGCGCGGCGCGATAGCCGACGCCGGTGAGCTCGAGCTTCTTCTCAAAGCCCTTGGAGACGCCCTCGACCATGTTGCTGATGAGGGTGCGGGTCAGGCCCTGCTGGGCGTTGGACTCGGTGGACTCGTCGTTACGGGTGACGAGGATCTCCTCGCCCTCCTGGCTGATGGTGACGAGCTCGGAGAACGTGCGATCCAGCTCGCCCTTGGGGCCCTTGACGGAAACGTGGGAGCCCTCGACTGTCACAGTGACCCCAGCGGGAATCTGGACAGGCTTCTTACCAATACGAGACATTGTCTCCTCCTATCTATTCCTGCCGCGGGTTACCAGATGTAGCAGATGACCTCGCCGCCGACGCCGAGCTTGCGGGCGTCGCGGTCGCACATCATGCCCTTCGAGGTGGAGATGACGGCAGTGCCGAGGCCACCACGAACACGCGGCAGGTCAGCCGCGGAGGAGTAGATGCGCAGGCCCAGCTTGGAGATGCGGCGGATGCCCTGGATCACGCGGGCACGACGTGCGCCGTACTTGAGCTTGATGTGGAGGGTCTTCTGGGGCTTGGTGTCCTCCACCTCGTAGGACTCGATGTAACCCTCCTCGCAGATGACGCGGGCGATCTCGACCAGCACCTTGCTCGAGGGCATGGAGACCTCAGGCTTGCCGGCGGAGTTAGCGTTACGGATGCGCGTCAGCATGTCTGCGATGGGATCAGTAACCTTCATTGATTCCTTCTCCTTCGTTAGTGATGAAACTGCGCGTTTGGTTCATCCGAGCCCATGGCCCGGACGCCTACACGCGAGAGCCCTGGCCTACCAGCTCGCCTTGCGGACGCCAGGAAGCTCGCCCTTGCTCGCGAGCTCGCGGAAGCACACGCGGCACAGGCCGAACTTGCGATAGACGGAGTGGGGACGCCCACAGCGCTGGCAGCGGTTCTGCTTGCGCGTCGAGTACTTCGGCTCACGCGAAGCCTTGACGATCATCGATGTCTTAGCCACAAATCCTCCTTCAGGAAGAGGCCTCGGGTCCATCCCGGGGCTACGTACTACCTATTGACTAGTCCTTCTTGAACGGGAAGTGGAAGGCGTCGAGAAGCGCCTTGCCCTCCTCGTCAGTCTGGGCAGTGGTCACGATGGTGATGTCCATGCCACGGGTGTGGTCGATCTTGTCGAAGTCGATCTCGGGGAAGATCAGCTGCTCGGTCACGCCCATGGAGAAGTTGCCATGGCCATCGAACGACTTGGCGCTGATGCCGCGGAAGTCGCGGATGCGCGGGATGGCGATGGCGATGAGGCGGTCGAGGAACTCGTACATGCGGTCGCTGCGAAGGGTGACCTTGGCGCCGATGGGCTGGCCCTGGCGCAGGTGGAAGGTCGCGATCGACTTGCGGGCGTGCGTCACGAGCGGCTGCTGGCCGGTGATGGCACGCAGGTCGGCAACGGCGCCCTCGATGGCCTTGGAATCCGTGGCTGCCTCGCCGACGCCCATGTTCACGACAATCTTCTCGATCTTCGGGATCTGCATGACGTTCTTGTAGTTGAACTGCTTCTGCAGCTCGTCGCGAATGGTGTCGAAGTACAGGGTCTTGAGCCTCGGTACGTAGTTCTGGTCCTCTGCCATGTGAACTCCTTCTTCTAGATCCTGGCGGGATTGCGTGCGGGGTCCGGTCTCGCACGACCCGAGCCTGGCAAGCCCGGGGGCCCACGCGTCCGAGACATACCTATCCCGTCTACAGACGCGATTCTTCACTCTACTACTTGCCCGCATTCCTCGTGCCAGCTGATGCGGGTTTGAAGAGTCTCCACACAATCGGCGATAAAAAAGACCCCCTCCATGGGAGGGGGCCCTACTACCTTTGTGCCAAGGACTAGAACTTGGCACCGCACTTCTTGCAGACGCGGACGGGCTTGTTGTTCTCGTCGCGCTCATGGCCAACGCGGGTGTGCTGGCCGCAGGAGGGGCAGACCAGGGCGACGTTGGACACGTCGATGGCAGCCTCCTTCTGGATGATGCCACCCTGCTCGTTCTGCTGGGTGGGGCGCTGGGCCTTCTTGACCATGGCAACGCCACGGACGACGACCTTGCCCTCCTTCGGCATGGCCTTGATGACCTCGCCGCGAACGCCCTTGTCCTTGCCGGACAGGACCTCGACCTGGTCTCCGGTCCTCACGTTCATCTTTGCCATTCGTCTCTCACTCCCTACAGCGTCTCGGGTGCGAGCGAGACGATCTTCATGTACTTGCGATCGCGCAGCTCGCGGGCGACGGGCCCGAAGATACGGGTACCCTTGGGCTCGCCATCCTTGTTGACCAGGACGCAGGCGTTCTGGTCGAACTTGATGTAGCTGCCGTCCTGGCGACGGGTCTCCTTAACGGTGCGGACGATGACGCAACGCACGACGTCGCCCTTCTTCACCTGGCCGCCGGGCTGAGCCTCCTGTACGGCGCACATGATGACGTCGCCGAGGCCAGCATAACGGCGCTTGGAGCCACCCATGACCTTGATGCACTTGACGCGCTTCGCGCCGCTGTTGTCAGCGACGTTGAGCATGGTCTCCATCTGAATCATTGCTGTTCCTCCGAACACTCATCCCAGCCAGAGGTGCGACCACGCTTGCGAGGCACATGGCTGGTAATGGGCTGATAAATCCTTACTTGGCGCGCTCCACGATCTCGACCACGCGCCAACGCTTGGTCTTAGAGAGAGGCCTGGTCTCCATAACGCGAACGGTGTCGCCGAGGCCGCACTCGTTCTTCTCGTCGTGGCAGTGAAGCTTCTTGTGCACGGTCATCATCTTGCCGTACTTGGGGTGGTGCTTGCGGTACGTGATCTGCACGGTGATGGTCTTGTCGCCGGAGATCGAGATGACCTCACCGGTGCGGACCTTGCGCGCGTTCCTGATAACGGTCTCTGCCATTTCTTATCTCCTGCGATCTAGTTCTTCGCGGCTTCGGCCGCGATCTGGCGAGCGCGCATCTCGGTCTGGATGCGGGCGATGTCGCGCTTCACGAGGGTGACGCGGGCGGTGTTGTCCAGCTGGCTGGTGGCCATCTGGAAGCGCAGGTTGAAGAGCTCTGCGCGGCCGTCCTCGAGCTTCTGGGCGAGCTCCTCGTCACTGAGCTCGCGGATCTCCTTGTACTTCATTTACTTTGCCTCCCCGTCCTGCTCAGCGCGGGTGATGATCTTGGTCTTGATGGGAAGCTTGTGCTGAGCCAGACGCAGGGCTTCCTTAGCGGTAGCCTCGTCGATCTCGCCAAGCTCGAACATGACGCGACCGGGCTTCACGACAGCCACCCACTCCTCGGGGTTGCCCTTGCCGGAACCCATGCGGGTCTCTGCCGGCTTCTTGGTGATGGGCTTGTCGGGGAAGATGGTGATCCAGACCTTGCCGCCACGCTTCATCTGGCGGGTCATGGCGATACGAGCGGCCTCGATCTGGCGGTTGGTAATCCAGTGAGCCTCGAGCGCAACCAGGCCGTACTGGCCAAAGTGCAGCTCGGTGTTGCCCTTGGCGTGGCCCTTCATGGAGCCACGCTGAACCTTGCGGTGAAGAACGCGCTTAGGTGCGAGCATTAGCGGCCCCTCCTCTCATTGCGACCACGGCGAGGACGGCTGGAGCCCTCGAGCTGCGGGTGCAGCGCGGGCTGGCCGGGAAGCTGCTCGCCCTGGTAGATCCAAACCTTCACGCCGCAGGCACCCATGGTGGTGTGGGCGGTGGCCACGCCGAAGTCGATCTTGGCGCGGAGGGTGTGCAGGGGCACGCGGCCCTCGCGGTACCACTCGCGGCGGCCCATCTCGGCGCCGTTGAGACGGCCGGAGCACTGGATGCGGATGCCCTTGGCGCCGGCCTTGCGGGCGGACTGAACGGCCTTGCGCATGGCGCGACGGAAGGCGATGCGGCCCTCGAGCTGCTCGGCGATGGACTGAGCGACCAGCTGGGCGTCGAGCTCGGGGCGCTTGACCTCGATGACGTCGACGTTGATGTTGCCCTTGCTCACGCCGGCGACCTTCTCGAGCTCGCCACGGAGGGCGTCGATCTCGGCGCCCTTCTTGCCGATGACGATGCCGGGGCGCGCGGTGTAGATGGTGACCTTCACCTTGTCGCCGGCGCGCTCGATGTCGACGCGGGCGAGGGCGGCGGAGGCGAGGCGCTTCTCGAGGAACTTGCGAATCTCGAGGTCGTTGCCAAGCTTCTTGGCGTAGTCCTTCTTATCGGCGTACCAACGGGAACGCCACTCCTCGGTGATGCCGAGACGGAAGCCGGTAGGCTGAACCTTCTGACCCATGCTTTCCCTACGCCTCCTTTCGAGGTGCGACGACGACGGTGATGTGGCTCGTGCGCTTGTTGATGCGCGAAGCGGAGCCCTTGGCGCGGGGACGGATGCGCTTGAGCGTGGGGCCCTCGTCAACGTAGGCGTACTTGATGACGAGGTCGTCCTCGCGCAGGTTGTTGTTGTTCACCGCGTTAGCGACGGCGGAGCGAACAACCTTGGCGACGGGCTCGGCAGCGGCGCGGGTGGAGAACTGAAGGGTCTCCAGCGCCTTGTCGACGGACTTGTTGCGAATCTGGTCAACGACCATGCGAACCTTGCGAGGGGCCATGCGCACGTACTTGGCGGTGGCGTGTACCTCGTTGGTGGCGGCGGTGTTCTTAGCCATCTCTCATGCCCTCCTAGTTAGCCTTGTGGCCGCGGAAGGTACGAGTGGGAGCGAACTCGCCAAGCTTGTGACCAACCATGGACTCGGTGATGTAGACGGGGACATGCTTGCGGCCGTCGTGGACGGCGATCGTGTGGCCGACCATCTCGGGGAAGATGGTGGAGGAGCGCGACCAGGTCTTCACGACCTCCTTCTTGCCCGCCTCGTTCATTGCGGTGACACGCGCAAGGAGGCGAGTCTCCACATACGGACCCTTCTTGAGACTTCTGCTCATTCTTGGTTTCTCCTATTACTCGTGTTCCGACTACTTCGAGCGACGACGGATGATGAGGCGGTTCGACGCCTTCTTGGGGTCGCGCGTCTTGTAGCCCTTCGTGGGCTTGCCCCAAGGGGTGACCGAGGGACGGCCGGAGGTGTGGTTCTTGCCCTCGCCGCCGCCGTGCGGGTGATCGACGGGGTTCATGACCGTACCACGGACGGTCGGGCGGACGCCCATCCAGCGGTGACGACCGGCCTTGCCGATCACGATGTTGCTGTGCTCGGCGTTGCCGACCTCGCCGATGGTGGCGCGGCAGGTGAGGAGCACGCGGCGCAGCTCGGAGGAGGGCATGCGGAGGACGGCGTAGCCGTTGTCCTTGCCCATGAGCTGGACGGAGGTGCCAGCGGCGCGGGCCATCGCAGCGCCACGGCCGGGCTGGAACTCGACGGCGTGCACGAGCGTGCCCACGGGAATCTGGGCCAGCGTGGTGCAGTTGCCGGGCTTGATGTCGATGTCCTTCTCGCCAGAGATGACGGTGTCCCCGACGTGCAGGCCCTCGGGCGCGAGGATGTAGGCCTTGGCGCCGTCAACGTAGTGGAGAAGGGCGATGCGTGCGCTGCGGTTGGGGTCGTACTCGATGGTAGCGACCTTGGCGGGCACGTCGTCCTTGCGGCGCTTGAAGTCGATGCGACGATACATGCGCTTGTGGCCGCCGCCCTGGTGACGGGTGGTGATGCGGCCGTTGTTGTTGCGCCCGGCCTTCTTGGGCAGGGGCTCGAGGAGCGACTTCTCGGGCTTGTTGGTGGTGATCTCCGAGAAGTCGGAGACGGTCTGCCAACGACGGCCCGCGCTCGTGGGCTTGAGGTGCTTGACTCCCATTGCGTTTCCCTTTCTTTTCCGTTGGCCGTCTCGCTCAGGGAATGGGGCCAAGGGCCCCGGTGAGACGACACCGGATTACCACGGTACCGCGCGTATCCCTAGTGCGCGGCATGGTTGCCCGGCCTCCCGGAGGAGGCTCGGGCAACCAAATACTAGCTAGTCCTCGTCGGACTGCTGGTTAGCAAAGATCTCGATCTGCTCACCATCGGCGATGGTGACGACGGCCTTCTTCCAGGTACGGGTCTTGCCGTACTGGTAGCGAACGCGCTTGTTCTTGGGCTTGACCCAGAGGGTGTTGACCTTCTCGACGTGCACGTTGAAGAGCTTCTCGACCGCATCGGCAATCTCACCCTTGGCGGCCTGGCGGGCAACCTCGAAGGTGTACTTGTTCTGCGCCATGAGGTCGAAGGAACGCTCGGAGATGACCGGGCGGACGATCACGTTGTAGACGGAGTTCATTATGCGAGCACCTCCCCGAAGAACTTGGCGATCTCGGGAGACATCACGAGAGCGGCGTTGTCGATGAGGTAACGGGTGTTGGCCTCGGAGCGGCCGACGACCGTGACCTTGGGAAGGTTGCGGAAGGAGAGGTACGTGTTGACGTCGTCGTCGGGGACCACGACGGTCACGCGCTTGTCGGAGAGGCCGAGCGCGTTGAGCGCGGAGACGGCCTGCTTGGTCTTGGGGGCGTCAAACTGCATGCCCTCGACGAGCACGAGCTCGGAGTCTGCGACCTTGCCGGAGAGCACGGAGCGCATGGCGAGCTTCTTCTCCTTGATGTTGACGCGGAGGGCGTGGCTGTGGGGCGTAGGCCCGAAGACGACGCCGCCTCCCCTGAACTGCGGGGCGCGAATGGTGCCCTGGCGCGCACGGCCGGTGCCCTTCTGACGGAACGGCTTGGCGCCACCACCGGAGACGTGCTTGCGGTTCTTGGTAGAGTGTGTGCCCTGGCGCTGGCAGGCTTCGTAGGCCACCACGACGCGGTGCACGACGGGGATGTTAGGCTCGATGCCATAGACGCCGTCGGGGAGCTCGACCTCTCCGGTCGCCTTCCCCTCAACGTTCTTTACTTCGATCTTGGACATTCTGTCCTCCTTGTTAGCCTTGGGGCTTCTGGTCGTGCTGGGCCCTTAGGCCATGCGGACGGAGACGAAGGCGTTCTTTGCGCCGGGGACCGCGCCCTTGACAAGCAGGAGGTTCTGCTCGGCGTCGACACGAACGAGCTTGAGGTTCTTGACGGTCACGCGCTCGTTGCCCATGTGGCCGCACATGTGAAGGCCCTTGCGGACGCGCGCGGGATACGCGCACTGGCCGATGGAGCCCGGCTCGCGCTGGTTGCGAGAGCCGTGGGTCATGGGGCCGCAGGCGAAGTTCCAGCGCTTGATGGTTCCCTGGAAGCCCTTGCCCTTGGAGGTGCCAGTGACGTCGACAGCCTTGACCTCGGAGAAGTCAGCAACGGTCACCTTGTCGCCGCAGTTGTGCTCCTCGCCGTTCTCGACGCGGACCTCGCGCAGGAAGCGCATGGGGGCGACGCCGTGGGCGTCGAAGTGCCCCTGCATGGGCTTGTTGACGTGCTTGGAAGTGATGTCGCCATAGCCAATCTGGACGGCGTCGTAGCCATCCGTGGCCTTGGTCTTAACCTGCGAGACGACGCAGGGGCCGGCCTGGATGACGGTCACGGGGACGACGTTGTCGTTCTCGTCCCAGACCTGCGTCATCCCGATCTTGCGGCCAAGAATCGTGCTGACCATGCTCTTTCCTAACCCTCGGTGGTCATGGGACCGACGGGCAACCCATTGCCCTCCCCCAGCGGACCACATCTGACATTGGCCCGACCACAAGGCACACAAGTGTCCCGTAATCGAGGCAGCTTGACTAGTGTACACTCCCGGGACCGTGTTCACAATGAAACAACAATTTCCCACGTAAAGCCATGGACTCGCCCGGAAATGGACCCCACAAACGAAGGAAGCCTCCCGCGGCGCGGGAGGCTTCCAGAACGACTTTGCCTTAGGTTCTAGAGCTTGATCTCGATGTCAACTCCGGCGGGGAGGTCGAGCCTCATGAGAGAGTCGACCGTGGAGCTGGAGGGGTCGAGGATGTCGATGAGACGCTTGTGGGTGCGCATCTCGAACTGCTCGCGCGAGTCCTTGTCCTTGTGCGGGGAGCGGATGACCGTGTAGAGGTTGCGCTCGGTGGGCAGGGGGATGGGGCCGGAAACGCGGGCACCGGTCTTCTGGGCGGTGTCGACGATGAGCTTCGCGGACTGATCCACGACCTCGTGATCGTAGCCCTTGAGGCGAATCCTGATCTTCTGGCTTGACACTTGTAATACCTCCATCGATGGGCTGGCGCGGTGTCGGCCGCGCCGCCGTTGGCTACGTTACTTACTCGTTCCCGCCGTTCTTGGCGACGATCTGCTCGCGGATGTTCTTGGGAACCGGCTCGTACGAGTCGAACTGCATGGTGTACGAGGCGCGGCCCTGCGTCTGGGAGCGAAGGTCGGTGGCGTAGCCGAACATCTCGCCCAGGGGCACCTTGGCACGGATGAGCTTGGTGTTCTTGCGATCCTCCATGCCCTCGATCTTGCCGCGACGGCCAGAGAGGTTGCCCATGACGTCGCCCATGTACTGCTCGGGCGTCTCGACCTCGACCTGCTCGACGGGCTCGAGGAGCACGGGGTCGGACTCCTGCAGGGCCTTCTTGATGGCCATGGAGCCAGCGATCTTGAAGGCGGCCTCGGACGAGTCGACCTCGTGGTAGGAGCCGTCGACCAGGGTCACCTTGATGTCCTGGACGGGGTAGCCGGCGATGACGCCGCTCTCGAGGGCCTCCTGGATGCCCTTGTCCACCGAGGGGATGTACTCCTTGGGGATGGCGCCGCCGACGGTGGCGTCAACGAACTCGTAGCCAAAGCCGGGCTCCATGGGCTCCATGTCGATGATCGCGTCGCCGTACTGGCCGCGGCCACCGGACTGGCGGACGAACTTGCCCTGGACGTGCTGGACGGCGTGACCGGCGGTCTCGCGATAGGCGACCTGGGGCTTGCCCACGTTGCAGTCGACGTGGAACTCGCGGCGCAGACGGTCGACGATGATCTCGAGGTGAAGCTCGCCCATGCCGGCGATGATGGTCTGGCCGGTCTCATGATCGGTGTGGACGCGGAAGGTCGGGTCCTCCTCGGCCAGCTTGGCGAGGCCAACGGACATCTTGTCCTGCTCGGCCTTGGACTTGGGCTCGACCGCGACGTCGATGACGGGGTCGGCGAAGTCGATGGACTCGAGCACGATGGGGTGCTTCTCGTCGCACAGGGTGTCGCCCGTGGAGGTGTTCTTGAGGCCGACGCAGGCGACGATGTCGCCGGCGGAGCACTCGTCACGGTCGACGCGGTCGTTGGCGTTCATCTCGAGGATGCGGCCAAGGCGCTCGCGGCCGTCCTTGACGGAGTTGTAGACGTAGCTGCCCGCCTCCGCCTGACCGGAGTACACGCGGATGTAGGTGAGCTTGCCGACGAAGGGGTCGGTCATGATCTTGAAGGCGAGGGCCGAGAAGGGCTCCTTGAAGTCCGCGTGACGGACCTCGGGCTCACCCTTGAGGTTCTTGCCGTCGATCTCCTTGACGTCGAGCGGGCTGGGGAGGTAGTCCACGACGGCGTCGAGGAGCTCCTGGATACCCTTGTTCTTGTAGGCGGAGCCCACGAAGACGGGGTTGAGCTCGTTGGCGATGACACCCTTGCGGATGGCCTTCTTGAGCAGATCGACGGGCACCTCCTTCTCCTCGAGGATGAGCTCCATGAGCTCGTCGTCGAAGTTGGAGGCCGCGTCGAGGAGCTCCTCGCGCTTCTCAGCGGCAAGGTCCTTGAACTCGTCGGGAATCTCGTCCATGGGCTCGGGGTAGATCATGCCCTTGGCGTCTTCCTTGAAGTCCCACGCGGTGTTGGTGACGAGGTCGATGAGGCCCCAGAAGTTGGACTCGGCGCCCATGGGGATCTGGGCCGCGACGGCGACGGCACCAAGACGGTCCTTCATGGTCTCGATCGCGTTGAAGAAGTCAGCGCCCACGCGGTCGTACTTGTTGATGAAGGCGATGCGGGGGACGCCGTAGTTGGCGGCCTGACGCCAGACGGTCTCGGACTGCGGCTGGACGCCGGCGACGGCGTCGAACACGGCGACGGCACCATCGAGGACGCGCAGGCAGCGCTCGACCTCGGCGGTGAAGTCAACGTGACCCGGCGTGTCGATGATCTGGATGACGTGGTCCTTCCAGAAGCACGTGGTGGCCGCGGAGGTGATGGTCACGCCGCGCTCCTGCTCCTGGACCATCCAGTCCATGGTCGCAGCGCCGTCATGGACCTCGCCAATCTTGTGCGTCTTGCCGGTGTAGTAGAGGATGCGCTCCGTCGTGGTGGTCTTACCAGCGTCGATGTGGGCCATGATGCCGATGTTGCGGAGGTCTTCCAGCTTGTACTTAACCTTTGCCATGTGTGGTTACTCCTCGTGTCCCGAACTAGAAACGGTAGTGAGAGAACGCACGGTTGGCCTCTGCCATCTTGAAGAGGTCCTCACGCTTCTTGACGGACGCGCCAACGCCGTTGGCGGCATCCATGAGCTCGTTGGCAAGGCGCTGGGCCATGGTGTTCTCCTTGCGGGCGCGGGAGAAGTTGACGATCCAGCGGATGGCGAGGGTGGTGGCACGACGGGAGTTGACCTCCATGGGCACCTGGTAGGTGGCGCCGCCGACACGGCGAGGCTTGACCTCGAGGGTGGGGCGGACGTTGTCCATGGCCTTCTTGAAGACGGCCACGGGATCCTGCTCGGTCTTCTCCTTGATGATGTCGAAGGCGCCGTAGACGATGCGCTCGGCGGTGGCCTTCTTGCCATCGAGGAGGACCTTGTTGATCAGCTGGGTCACGAGACGGTTGTTGTAGACGGCGTCGGGAGTGACCTCGCGACGGACTGCTGCTGCACGACGCGGCATGTTGTATCTCCTAATGTTCGAGAGCTAATTCAGACGTTGGGAAGTGCCTACTCCTTGGGGCGCTTGGCGCCGTAGCGGGAGCGAGCCTTCTTGCGGTCCTGAACTGCCGCGCAGTCATAGGCGCCGCGGATGATCTTGTAACGCACACCAGGGAGGTCGCGCACGCGGCCGCCGCGGATGAGGACGATGGAGTGCTCCTGCAGGTTGTGGCCCTCGCCGGGGATGTAGGCCGTGACCTCGATGCCGTTGACGAGGCGCACACGGGCGACCTTGCGGAGTGCGGAGTTAGGCTTCTTGGGGGTGGTGGTGAAGACGCGGGTGCACACGCCACGCTTCTGGGGGTTGTGCTGCAGTGCTGCGTTCTTGGACTTGGCCTTGTGGGAAACGCGGCCCTGGCGGACGAGCTGGTTGATGGTAGGCAAAGCTTCTCTCCTTCTTGAGACGTACGGTTGGTGGTGCGCGAGCACCTATGTGTCAAGGACGCCTCAGCACCGACGCCCTGGATCGTTGTGTGCGCACGTTCACGCCCAAAACAAGCCGATGTTGCAGATTACGCGCGCATTTCGCAGTTGTCAAAAAACCACGGTACCGGGCGTATCCCCTCTACACGCCACGCACACAGATGGTCTCGCAGCCTACTCGGCGGGCGTGACCTCCTCGGCGGCGTGCTGAAGGCCTGTGCGGATGAGCATCCTCACGTGGTCGTCCGCGAGCGAGTAGATCACGCGCTGGCCCTCGCGCCGAGACGCGACGAGGCCACGGTCCCTCAGCAGGCGGAGCTGGTGGGAAATGGCGCTCTGCGACACGTGACAGACCTCGGTGAGCTCCCCCACCGCCCTGTCGCCCCGGGTGAGGACCCCGAGGATCTGAAACCTGGTGGAGTCGCTGAGGGCATCGAATATCTGCGTCGCGCTGTACACGACGTCGTCGTTTGCCAGGTACTCCTCGAGGGGGCACATGTCGTCGTCCATGCCTGCCATCGGCACACCCCTTTCTGCCGGGCCGGGTGGCCCGGATGCAGAGAGGCCCCACCACCCTGGCGGTGATGGGGCCTCCCCTTCCTACCTTACGTGTCCACCGGGACGCTACTCGCCGTCCTCGGAGGCCTCGTTCTTCTCGACCTGCGAGAGGAGGTCGTGCAGGGAGCCCAGGTCCTCGTTGATGACCTGGCCCTGGTCGGCGTCGTCCGTGGAGGGCGCGCCGATGAGCTCGTCGTCGCCGGCGGAGTCGTGCTTGGCCGGCGCCGCGGTCCCCAGCATGATGTCGTTGTCGGCATCAGGCGAGAAGACCATGTTAAGTAGCTGGGAGAGGTCCTCGCTGTCGGCCTCGTCCTCGTCGGGCTCGAGGATGTAGAGGAGGTTGCGGGCCTCGAGGCCCTCGCGAAGCTCCTCGATCGCCTTGGCGCCGATACCGTCGATGCGAAGGAGGTCGTCCTCGGTCTTGCCGATGAGGTCGCCCACCGTCTCGATGCCCACCTCGCTGAACTTGTTGGTCCAACGCTGCGAGACGCCGAGGTCGTCGAACAGGTACAGCTTCGCGTCCTCGCTGGAGAGCGTGCGGCCGTTCTTGGAGTACACCCCGCCATAGCCGTAGTCGTCGCCGATCCAGTCGAGCTGCTTGGGCAGCTGCTCCTCGATGCCCTTGAGCTCGTCGGGCGCCCACTCGGGCAGGCTCTTAGCCAGCGGGGAGGTGGGGCCGTCGATCTTCTGGCCGTGGTAGGTGAGCTCCACGTCGTCGTAGGCCTTGAGGCCGGTGCCAGCGGGAATCTTCTTGCCCACGATGACGTTCGACTTGAGGTCGAGCAGGTGGTCCACCTCGCCCTTGATGGCGCTCTCGGTGAGGACGCCGGCGGTGCGGATGAACGAGGCGCTGGACAGCCAGGAGTCGATGGAGCTAGCGACCTTGAGCGTGCCCAGGATGACGGGCTCCGCCTCGGGGGGCGTGCCACCGGCGAGCGCGATGTTGCGCACGGTCTCCGCGAACACGTAGCGGTCGACGTACTGGCCGAGGAGGTACGTGGAGTCGCCAGGGTTGGTCACCTGGACGCGACGCAGCATCTGACGCGCGATGACCTCGATGTGCTTGTCGTTGAGGTCGACGCCCTGCGAGGTGTACACGTCCTTGACGGACTTGACGAACGTGTGCATGGTCGACTCGATGTCGGTGAGCTTGCGCAGCTTGCGGAAGTTCACGAAGCCGCGGGTGATCTGGTCGCCCGCACGAACCTCGCAGCCGTCCTCGAAGCCCGGCATGAAGCGCACGGACGCGGGGACGCGCCACTCGGCGACGATGCGAGACTCGTCGTTGGCGTCCTTGATCTGGATCAGGTACTCGGACTGCTCGGGCGTGATGCGCAGGATGCCCGAGACCGGTGCGAGGTCGGCCTCGCGGCCGAGGATCTTCTCGTTGACGTTGCCGACGACGTCGAACATGCGGGCAACCGTGGGGAGGCCCTGCGTGATGTCGTCAGCGCCCGCGACGCCGCCGGAGTGAATGGTGCGCATCGTGAGCTGGGTGCCCGGCTCGCCGATGGACTGGGCGGCGATGATGCCGACCGAGGTGCCGATGTTGACGGGGCGACGGGTGGAGAGGTCCCAGCCGTAGCACTTCTGGCACACGCCGTACTTGGACTTGCAGGTGAGCAGGGCGCGGAGCTCGACCTTCTTGAGGCCGGCATCGACCATGCGCTGCAGGTCGTCCTTCGACTCCACGTAGCCGCCAGCGGGGATGATGACCTCGCCGGTGGTGGGGTTGATGACGTCGTGGAGCGTGCAGCGGCCGATGAGGTCGGTATCCACGTCCGTCTCGCCCGGCTTGATGAGGTCGTAGGTCACGGCCTCGTCGGTCCCGCAGTCCTCCTCGCGCACGATGACGTCCTGCGCGACGTCGACCAGGCGACGGGTGAGGTATCCGGAGTCGGAGGTGTGGGAGGCGGTGTCGACGAGGCCCTTGCGTGCGCCGTAGGTGGAGATGAAGTACTCCAGCGGCTGCAGGCCCTCGCGGAAGTTTGCCTTGATTGGGAGGTCGATGGTGTCGCCGGACATATCGGCCATGAGGCCGCGCATACCGGCGAGCTGGCGAAGCTGCGTCTTGGAGCCACGGGCGCCGGAGTCGGCCATCATGTAGATGGGGTTGTCCTCGGCGAAGCCCTGGAGCATCTCGGTGCCCAGGAGGTCGGTGCACTCCGTCCAGGCGTTAATGACCTCGGCGTGGCGCTCCCTCTCGGACAGGAAGCCGTCCTCGTAGTACTCGTTGATCTCGTCGACCTTGCCCTGCGCCTCCTCCAGGAGCTGGGGCTTGTCGTCGGGGATGACGGCGTCCCACACCGAGATGGTGAGGCCCGCGCGGGTGGCGTAGTGGAAGCCCACCTGCTTGATGGCGTCCAGGATGGGCTCAACGGCAGAGGTGCTGTAGCGGTCGCAGCAGTCGTTGACCAGGGCGGCGATGTCGCCCTTGACCATCTTGTAGTTCATGTACGGGTAGTCGTGCGGCAGGCACTGGCGGTTGAAGATCACGCGGCCGACGGTGGTCTCGAAGCGCACGGTGCCGTCCGTGACGTCGAAGTCCTCGAAGTCGGACTTGCCCTGCCTCACGCGGAAGTACTTTCTGCCGTCCTTCTCCAGGTTTGCGTCCGCGGCAGAGACGCGCACGTAGATCTTGGCCTGGATGTCGACGCCGGCAAGCTCGTCGTACGCGAGCAGCGCGTCGTCAAAGCTGGCGAACACGCGGCCCTCGCCCTTGAGGGCGTCCTTCTCTGTGGTCAGGAAGTACACGCCGAAGACCATGTCCTGGGAGGGCACGGTGAGCACCTTGCCGGATGCCGGGGAGCGCAGGTTGTTGCTCGAGAGCATGAGCACGCGGGCCTCGGTCTGCGCCTGGGTGGACAGCGGCACGTGCACGGACATCTGGTCGCCGTCGAAGTCTGCGTTGAACGGCGCGCAGACCAGCGGGTGCAGGTGGATTGCCTTGCCCTCGACCAGGACGGGCTCGAACGCCTGGATGGACAGACGGTGGAGGGTCGGGGCGCGGTTGAGCAGGACCAGACGGCCCTTGATGACCTCGTCAAGGACGTCCCACACCGCGGGGGCGCCGCGGTCGATGGCGCGCTTGGCACCCTTGATGTTCTCCACCTTGCCGAGTTCGACCAGGCGGCGCATCACGAACGGCTTGAAGAGCTCGAGCGCCATGGCAGAGGGGAGGCCGCACTGATGCAGCTTGAGGTGCGGGTCGACGACGATGACCGAACGGCCGGAGTAGTCGACGCGCTTGCCGAGCAGGTTCTGGCGGAAGCGACCCTGCTTACCCTTGAGGGCCTCGGCGAGCGACTTGAGGGGACGCCCGCCGCGCCCGGTGACGGGACGGCCGCGACGGCCGTTGTCAAAGAGGGCGTCGACGGACTCCTGGAGCATGCGCTTCTCGTTGTTGACGATGATCGCGGGGGCGTCGAGGTCGAGCAGCCTCTTGAGGCGGTTGTTGCGGTTGATGACGCGACGGTAGAGGTCGTTGAGGTCGGACGCCGCGAAGCGGCCGCCGTCGAGCTGCACCATGGGGCGCAGGTCGGGCGGGATCACGGGGATGACGTCTAGGATCATGTTGGCGGGGTCGTTGCCGCCCTGCAGGAAGGCGTCCACGATCTCGAGGCGCTTGACCGCGCGCTCCTTCTTCTGCTTCTGGGAGTCCTCGGACGAGATGATGCCGCGGAGCCTTTCGGCCTCCTCGCCCAGGTCGATGCCGCGAAGGAGCTCGCGGACGGCCTCGGCGCCCATGCCGCCCTTGAAGTAGATGGAGTAATAGCGACGCATCTCGGAGAAGAGCTGCTCGTCGGAGATGAGCTCGCGCTCCTCCAGGCTCATGAACTTATCGAAGGCGTCCTTGCGGAGCTGCTTCTCCTCCTCGTACTCCTCCTCGAGGTCGACGATGCCGGCCCTGATCTCGTCCTGCGAGAGGGGCTCGACGTCGTCGAAGCCATCCTCGGCGGGCTCGCCCTGGGCCTTGAGGCGCTCGATCTCGTCGTCGCGCTCGGCGTCGAGCTCCTCGAGGTCGGCGGCCAGCTCCTCCTTGAGGTCGTCGGCGTCAGCCTCGCGGGCCTCCGCGTCAACGCTGGTGATGACGTAGGAGGCAAAGTACAGGATCTTCTCCAGGTCCTTGCTCTTCATGTCGAGCAGGCGGGCCAGGGGGAAGGTCGCAGGGCTCTTGAAGTACCAGATGTGGCTCACGGGAGCGGCGAGCTCGATGTGGCCCATGCGCTCGCGGCGGACCTTGGCGCTGGTGACCTCGACGCCGCAACGCTCGCACACGATGCCCTTGAAGCGGATTCCCTTGTACTTGCCGCAGGCGCACTCCCAGTCCTTGGTGGGACCGAAGATCTTCTCGCAGAAGAGACCGTCCTTCTCGGGCTTGAGGGTGCGGTAGTTGATGGTCTCGGGCTTCTTGACCTCGCCGTGCGACCAGCTGCGAATCTCGTCTGCGGAGGCGAGCGAGATCTTTATAGCGTCGAAATCGGTGGTATCGAAATCTGCCACGTTCGCTACTCCTTATCGTTGGTGGTTTCGCCGGCGAGGGCTTGGTCCCTCTCGCCGCCGGCAGAGATCTCGCCGATGAGGTCGTCGGCGCTGTCCGCACCGGCAAACACGTCGACCGCGCTCTTCTCGGGCTGGTCGTCCTTCTGCTTGGCCTCCTCCTTCTTATAGGAGATGGGCTCGATGTCCAGCGCCAGGGAGCGGATCTCCTTGACAAGGACCTTGAAGGACTCGGGGATGCCCGGCCTGGGGACGTTCTCGCCCTTGACGATGGCCTCGTAGGACTTGACGCGCCCGGTGGTGTCGTCCGACTTGATGGTCATCATCTCGTGCAGCACGTTGGAGGCGCCGTACGCGTAGAGTGCCCACACCTCCATCTCGCCGAAGCGCTGGCCGCCGAACTGCGCCTTGCCGCCCAGCGGCTGCTGGGTGACCAGGGAGTACGGGCCCGTCGAACGCGCGTGGATCTTGTCGTCGACCATGTGGCCCAGCTTGAGGATGTAGCTCGTGCCGACGGTGATGGGGCTCTTGAAGGCCTCGCCGGTGCGACCGTCGTACAGGGTGGTCTTGCCCTGCTCGTTGAGCTGGGGCACGAACTCGGCCTTGGTGTGCTCGCCGTACTCGCGCATGGCCTTGTTCATGAGGTTGATGTTGGTGCGGCGGATGGCCTCCTTGACCTCCTCGTCGGTCGCGCCGTCAAAGACGGGCGTGGAGACGTACATGGGGCCGTCCACGACCTTCTTGGAGTCGGGGTCGTCCACGTCCCAGCCATGGGAGGCCGCCCAGCCAAGGTGGCACTCGAGCAGCTGTCCCACGTTCATACGAGAGGGGACGCCCAGCGGGTCGAGAAGGACGTCGACGGGGGTGCCGTCCGCCATGTAGGGCATGTCCTCGATGGGGAGCACGTTGCACACGACGCCCTTGTTGCCGTGGCGGCCGGAGATCTTGTCGCCCTGCTGGATCTTGCGGCGCTGCGCAACGAAGACGCGCACGAGCTCGTTGACTCCGGGCGGCAGGTCGTCGCCGGCCTCGCGGCTGAAGCGCACCACGTCGACGACGCGGCCATAGGAGCCGTGGGGCATCTTGAGCGAGGTGTCGCGCACGTCATGCGCCTTGGCGCCGAAGATGGCGCGCAGGAGCCTCTCCTCCGCGGTGAGCGCGGTCTCGCCCTTGGGGGTCACCTTGCCGACTAGGATGTCGCCGGGGCCGACCTCGGCGCCGATGCGGATGATGCCGTCGTCGTCCAGGTTGGCGAGCATGTCCTCGCTCTGGTTGGGGATCTCGCGGGTGATCTCCTCGGGCCCGAGCTTGGTGTCGCGGGCGTCGATCTCGTGACGCGAGATGTTGACGGAGGTGAGGAGGTCGTCCTGGACCACGCGCTCGGAGACGATGATGCCGTCCTCGTAGTTGTAGCCCTCCCACGGCATGTACGCCACGGTGAGGTTGGTGCCCAGCGCGAGCTCGCCGTGATCGACGGAGGGGCCGTCAGTGAGCGGCTGGCCCTGGATCACGTGCTGGCCCACCTGGACCACGGGACGGTGGTTGATGCAGGTGCTCTGGTTGGAGCGCTCGTACTTGGGCAGGTCGTAGCGCTCGAGGTCGCCACCCACGGTCTTGACGACCACGTGGGCCGCGTCGACCTCGACGACAGTGCCGTCGTGCTCGGCGCAGATGAGCTCGCCGGAGTCCTGTGCGGCGCGGGCCTCGAGGCCGGTTCCGACCACGGGAGCGTGCGACTTGATCAGGGGCACCGCCTGACGCTGCATGTTGGCGCCCATGAGGGTACGCTTTGCATCGTCATGCTCCAGGAACGGGATGAGGTTTGCCGCGACGGAGAGGAGCTGCCTGGGCGAGACGTCCATGTAGTCCACGGACTCGACGGGGACCTGGGCGGGGGCGCCGAAGGAGCCATCGAAGTTGCGCGTACGCGCGACAACCGTCTCGGGGTTGTAGATGTTGCCCTTTGCGTCAACGGCGACAAAGTGGCCCGTCTTGGGGTCGATGGGGACGTTGGCGGGGGCGATGTTGTGGTTCTCTTCCTCGTCAGCGGTCATCCAGTCGATCTGGTCGGTGACCTTGCCGTCCACAACGCGACGGTACGGGGCCTCGATGAAGCCGTACTCGTTGACATGCGCATACAGCGCCAGGGAGCCGATGAGGCCGATGTTGGGTCCCTCGGGCGTCTCGATGGGGCACATGCGCGCGTAGTGGGAGTTGTGGACGTCGCGAACGGCCGTGGGGACGTTCGTGCGGCGGCTGGAGCCGGACTTGTGGCCGGCAAGGCCGCCAGGGCCGAGCGCGGACAGGCGGCGCTTGTGCGTGAGGCCGGCGAGCGGGTTGGACTGGTCCATGAACTGCGACAGCTGAGAGGAGCCGTAGAACTCCTTGATTGCCGCCACGATGGGCCTGATGTTGATGAGCGACTGCGGCGTGATGTCGTCGGCGTCCTGCGAGGCCATGCGCTCGCGGATGACGCGCTCCATGCGGCTCATGCCGATGCGGAACTGGTTCTGGACGAGCTCGCCCACCGTGCGGACGCGACGGTTGCCAAAGTGGTCGATGTCGTCGAGCTTCTTGGTAGGATCGCCCTCGTGAAGGGCCAGCAGGTAGCGAAGCGCGGTGACGATGTCCTCGCTAGTGAGCACGCGCTGCTGCGAGTCGGCGTCGAGGCCGAGCTTCTTGTTGATCTTGTAGCGGCCCACGCGGGCGAGGTCGTAGCGCTGGTTGTTGAAGTACAGGCCGTCGAGCAGGGCCTTTGCGGAGTCCACGGTGGGGGGCTCGCCAGGGCGCTGGCGACGGTAGATCTCGATGAGGGCGTCCTCCCTGGTGGTGGCGGTGTCGCGCTCGAGCGTGGAGCGGACCACGTCCGAGTCGCCCAGGAGGTTCATGATCTCGTCGTCGGACTCGGCGATGCCGAGGGCGCGGAGGAAGAGCGTGGCGTTCTGGCGGCGCTTGCGGTCGATGGAGACGACCAGGTGGCCGTGCTTGTCCACCTCAAACTCCAGCCATGCGCCGCGAGCGGGGATGAACTGGACGTGGTGGACCTGCACGCCATTGTCCAGCTCGGAGGAGAAGTACACTCCCGGCGAGCGGACCAGCTGCGAGACGACCACGCGCTCGGTGCCGTTGATGATAAAGGTGCCGCGGTTGGTCATGAGCGGGAAGTCGCCCATGAAGACGAGCTGCTCCTTGATCTCGCCCGTCTCCTTGTTGACGAAGCGGACGTCAACGAAGAGCGGGGCCTGATAGGAGATGTCCTTGGCGCGGCATTCGGCTATGGTATTGGGGGCGTCGCCAAACTGGTGGTCGCCAAAGGTGACCTCCATGGTCTTGGCGGAGTTCTCGATCGGGGAGAACTCGGCGAACGAGTCTGCCAGACCCTCGCCCATGAAGTGCTCGAACGACTCCTTCTGAACCGAGATGAGGTTGGGCAGCTCCATTGCGGGCGGAATCTTGCTGAAGCTCACGCGGTGACGCTGCTCCTGCGTTTCAGCTTGGGAAGACTTTGCGGTAGGCACCAGGCACTTCCTCCTTCTACGTTTAAAAGCGGCAGTTGTCGCAATCTAATAAGGTACCGAAACGCTCAACCTCGGTCAATGATAAAGTCTTGACATTGGCTACGTTATTTTGTATGGGCAGGCCGGTACCCCCTACCTGCGGTTTGGGAAATTGCCCTTGTGTTCACCCTGTGAAATGTCCTCTGAGACCCCTGTCGCAGCGTGGAACCAGAGGCAGAAAAAAGGGGCCGGACCTCTGGTCCGACCCCTCTCTGAAACAGCCTGTGGAAGTCGAGTTACTTGAGCTTGACCTCGGCGCCGGCCTCCTCGAGCTTGGCCTTGGCAGCCTCGGCGTCCTCCTTGGAGGCACCCTCGAGGATGACCTTGGGGGCAGACTCGACGGCCTCCTTGGCCTCCTTGAGGCCAAGGTTGGTGAGGGCGCGGACGACCTTGATGACGGCGATCTTGTTGGAGCCGAAGGAGGTCAGCTCAACGTCGAAGTTGGTCTTCTCCTCCTCCTCGGCGGCAGCGCCACCGGCCGCGGGAGCGGCGGCAACGGCAACGGGAGCGGCAGCGGAGACGCCGAAGACGTCCTCCAGCTCGTGAACGAGCTCGGAAAGCTCGAGGGCGGGCATCTCCTTGAGGGCCTCGATGATCTCATCCTTGGTGACAGCCATGTCAATTCTCCTTTTTCGGGGGGCACGCTTGGTGCCCCTACAACTTCTTGCTTGTGGTGCCTTGAATCACGCGGCCTTAGGCAGCGTTCTTCTGGTCGACGACGGCCTGAAGCGCGGTGGCGAGGCCACGCGCGGGACCGGCGCAAACCTGTGCGATGCCCGTGAGGGGGCTGGCCATGACGTAGACGAGCTGCGCCATGAGCTCCTCGCGAGACGCGAGCTCGGCGTAGGCCTTGGCGCCCTCGGCGTCGAGTGCCTGGCCGTCGGCAATCGCTCCGACCCACTCGATCTTCTTGAGGGCCTCGGAGTGCTTCTTGATGACCTTGGCGGCCTCGACGGGGTCGTTCTCGTAGAAGACGTAGGCGATGGTGCCCTTGAGCTTGTCGCTCACGTCGGGCAGGCCCGCGTTCTTCACGGCGATGTCGACGAGGTTGTTCTTGTAGACCTTCATGTGCGCACCGGCATCGCGGAGGTCGCGGCGAAGCGCCTCGGTCTCCTTGACGGTGAGTCCACGGTAGTCGATGAAGAACACGCCCTTGCTTGCACCGAGGGTCTCGTTGATCTTCTCGAGCATGTCGATCTTGGACTGTGCTGGCATATGTACACCTCCCTGTTGCGCTAGGGCACGAACCGCCGACGCTGGCGGGCCTTAGCAAAAGACCCCGCAAGGCGCGCAGCCAAAGCGGGGTCAGGGAATCAATCTCAGACCACCTCGGCAGGCGGGAAACCCCATTGAGCCTTGCGGCACCGGCTGTCTTTGGCAGCGGACGTGCAGTTGTGACGTACGCCCTTTCGAGCATATGAATTGTGCCAGCCGCTCGGACGCCTGTCAAGCGAGACGCAACGGTGCCTCCTCCCCAAAAGGAATCTTGACACCGGCTCCACAGATGAAGAAAGGGCCGTCCCGCAAAACGGAACGGCCCCTCATGCGCATTGCCCGTTGGCCTAGGCCTCGAGGAAGTTGCGGGTGACGCTGGAGTCAACCTTGACGCCAGGGCCCATGGTGGAGGAGACGACGACGCTCTTCACGTACTTGCCCTTTGAGGCAGACGGCTTGACGCGAAGGATCTCGGTGTAGAGAGCAGCGTAGTTCTCGGTGAGCTGCTCGGGGGTGAAGGACACCTTTCCCAGGGGCACGTGGCAGATTCCGTAGCGGTCCGCACGATACTCGACGCGGCCGGCCTTGAGCTCCTTGACCATCTTCTCGACGTCCATGGTCACCGTGCCCAGCTTGGGGTTGGGCATGAGGCCGCGGGGGCCGAGGATGCGGCCGAGACGACCGACCTTGCCCATGAGGTTGGGGGTGGCGATGACTGCGTCGAAGTCGATGTTGCCCTTCTGGACCTCGGCGACGAGCTCGTCGGAGCCCACGATGTCAGCGCCGGCGGCCTTGGCCTCCTCGGCCTTGGCGCCCTCGGCGAAGACGGCGACGCGGACCTGCTTGCCGGTGCCGTTGGGCAGGGAGATGGAGCCACGGACGTTCTGGTCGGCCTTGCGGGTGTCGACGCCCAGGCGGATGGAGACCTCGACGGTCTCGTCAAACTTGGCGCTGGAGAGCTCCTTGACGAGAGCGAGGGCCTCCTTGGGGGAGTACGCCTTGCCCTCCTCAAGCTTCTTCTCGGCGTCGCGGTAGTTCTTGCCGTGCTTTGCCATTTCTTCCTCCTATGTGGTCAAGCGGGCTGATGCCCTCCCACGTAGACGTTACCGGGTGGCGTGCGCTACTCGGCGATGGTGACGCCCATGGAGCGGGCGGTACCGGCGACGATCCTCTTGGCGGCCTCGATGTCGTTGGCGTTGAGGTCGGGAAGCTTGATCGTGGCGATCTTGGTGAGCTGCTCCTGGGTGAGCTGGCCGACCTTGTCGCGCTGGGGAACGCCAGAGCCGCTCTTGATGCCGAGCTCCTTCTTGATGAGCTGGGCCGCGGGAGGCGTCTTGGTGATGAAGTCGAAGGTGCGGTCCTCGTAGACCGTGATCTCGACGGGGATGATGTCACCGGCCTTATCCTTGGTCGCAGCGTTGAAGGCCTGGCAGAACTGCATGATGTTGACCTGCGCGGCGCCCAGGGCGGGGCCAACGGGAGGCGCGGGGTTGGCTGCGCCAGCCGGAATCTGGAGCTTGATGAAGTGGACGACCTTCTTCTTTGCCATCTGTCTCTCCTGACGTGCTGGGGATGGGGTGCTGTTTGCTATCGATAACCGGCCCCGAGAAGCAATCCTCACCGATTACGGGGCCGATGGAACTCTAGGCGATCGTGGTCACCTGGTCGAGAGTGAGCTCGACGGGAGTCTCACGGCCAAAGATGGTGAGCATGACCTTGACCTTGCCGGACTCGGGCATGACCTCAGAGATGGTCCCGTCGAAGTCGGCCAGGGGGCCGGAGACGACCTTGATTGCCTGACCCGCCTCGAGGTTCGTGGTGGTCATGGTGCGCTTGGGGGCACCCTGGGCACCACGGCGGTTGGTCTTGCGCATGATCTTGTTGAACTCGGAGATACGCAGATACGTGGGCTTGCTGCCGTTGGTGCCGGCAAAGCCGGTCACGCCCGGCGTGTTGCGGACTACCGACCACGTGTCGTCAGTCAGCTCCATGCGAACGAGAACATAGCCCGGAAAGACCTTGTTCTCCTTGGTCTCCCTCTTGCCGCCATCCTTGATCTCGGTGACCTCTTCGGTGGGAATCTGGATGTCGACGATCTGGTCCTCGAGGCCATAGGTCTCGATGCGGTGCTCTAGGTCGTTCTTGACCTTGTTCTCGTACCCGGAGTAGGTGTGAACGACGTACCAGTGCTTAGCCATCTCTACCCCCTCAGGCCCGTGAAACCGATGAGCAGGCTGATGAAGCCGGTGTCGACCGCCCACACCGCGAGCCCGAAGACCACGAGCATGAGAATCACGGCAACCGAGTAATCGCGGGTCTCCTGCCTGCTGGGCCAGACCACGCGACGCATCTCGGAGCGGACCTCCCGGAAGTAGGAGCGAATCCTGCCGGGCTTCTTGGCCTTGGCAGGCTTCGTCTCCTTCTTGGCGGTACCAGAAGCAGCGACGGCGTCACCCTTCTTGGAAGCCTTGTCCGCCTTCTCGGCGGTAACCGCCTGGGCGGCCTCGCGCTCCTCACGCTCGCGCTGGCGTGCCTGGCGTGCGCTTCTCTTCTGACGCTCTTTCTTCGCCATCCCTCGTACCCCTTAAAAACGCTCTTCATAGAAACCGGCTAACCCCGAAGGGAAAGCCGGTGGTGTTAGCTGGCAGGCCAGGAAGGACTCGAACCCTCAACAAACGGTTTTGGAGACCGCCGCTCTACCATTGGAGCTACTGGCCTGTGTTGTTACCCTACTTTAGCGCGTTTCCTTGTGTAGGGTATGCTTGCGGCACCACGGGCAGTACTTCTTCAGCTCCATACGGTCAGGAGTATTGGACTTGTTCTTCGTCGTGGTGTAGTTGCGGCGCTTGCACTCGGTGCATGCAAGGGTAACCAGTGTACGCATTGATCCTCCTGTAGTCTGCCGCCGTAAGACCAATGCAACGGCGACGCGATGGAATACGCTACCATCCACTGCCCACTTGTGTCAACAGGTGGACGCGTTGGTAGGGGCCCTCAACAAAACCATCAAAACAAGTAGGCGAGAAAGCGGCTCGCCCTGCTTTGCCGATCGCCCTCTCGGGACACAAGAGGGCCCGATGCCTCTGTGAGGCACCGGGCCCTTTTGTTAGTGACTAGTTAGCCCTGAGGCTAGTCGATGATGGTGGCAACGCGGCCATCGCCGACAGTGTGGCCACCCTCGCGGATTGCGAAACGAAGGCCCTGCTCCATTGCGATGGGGTGGATGAGCTCGCAGGTGATGGTGACGTGGTCGCCAGGCATAGCCATCTCGACCTTGCCGCCGTCCTTGTCGGTGAGCTCGGTGATGTCACCGGTGACATCGGTGGTGCGGAAGTAGAACTGGGGACGATAGCCGGAGAAGAACGGGGTGTGGCGGCCACCCTCCTCCTTGGTGAGGACGTAAATCTCGCCCGTGAACTTCTGGTGCGGGGTAACGCTGCCGGGCTTGCAGAGGACCTGACCACGGATGACGTCCTCGCGCTTGATGCCGCGGAGCAGGATGCCCACGTTGTCGCCAGCCTCGCAGAAGTCGAGCGTCTTGCGGAACATCTCGATGCCGGTGGCAGTGGAGGTCTGGGTCGGGCGGATGCCGACGATCTCGACGGGCTCGTTGATCTTGAGCTCACCACGCTCGACACGGCCGGTAACGACGGTGCCACGGCCGGAGATGGTCATGACGTCCTCGATGGCCATCAGGAAGGGCTTGTCGTTGTCACGCGGCGGGGTCGGGATGTAGGAGTCAACGGTGTGCATGAGCTCGATGATGGAGTCGACCCACTTCTGCTCGCCATTGAGGGCGCCGAGAGCGGAACCACGGATGATGGGGATGTCGTCTCCGGGGAAGCCGTACTCGGACAGGAGGTCACGGGTCTCCATCTCGACGAGGTCGATGAGCTCCTCGTCGTCGACCATGTCGCACTTGTTCAGGAAGACGACGATGTACTTAACGCCGACCTGACGGGCGAGGAGGATGTGCTCGCGAGTCTGAGCCATGGGGCCGTCGGTGGCTGCGATGACGAGGATTGCACCGTCCATCTGAGCAGCGCCGGAAATCATGTTCTTGACGTAGTCGGCGTGGCCGGGGCAGTCGACGTGAGCGTAGTGGCGCTCCCAGGTCTCGTACTCGACGTGGGCGACGGAAATGGTAATGCCGCGCTGACGCTCCTCGGGAGCCTTGTCGATGTCCTCGAAGGCCTCGTACTTGGCCTTGCAGCCCTCGGTCTCGGAAAGGACCTTAGTGATGGCCGCGGTCAGCGTGGTCTTGCCGTGGTCGACGTGACCAATCGTTCCGATGTTTACGTGCGGCTTGCTACGATCGAACTTCTCCTTGGCCATTGCCGTCCTCCTTAAGAAACAACCTCTCGGCCATTGTGCCCTTATATGTCAAGCGGCCCAGTGACGGGCCGCTAGAACTCCTGGTACCGGTGACTGGATTCGAACCAGTGACATCGCGGGTATGAGCCGCGTGCTCTAACCAGCTGAGCTACACCGGCGTGGTGCCGTCTTGAAAATGGAGCCCGCGACCAGATTCGAACTGGTGACCTCTTCGTTACCAACGAAGTGCTCTACCGACTGAGCTACACGGGCCTGGAATGGTGGGGACGCATGGACTCGAACCATGGAACCCAGAGGGAGCGGATTTACAGTCCGCCGCAGTTGCCGCTGTGCCACGTCCCCATTCCAAATTTTCAAGGTGCCTGCTTGGGTGTTGTCCCTTGCAAGCGGAGTGAATCTTACGACGTGGGGGTGGGGATGTCAATCGTTTCCACGCAGCCGGGCGTATCCTCCCCACGATTCCTGCACATGCCCAGCTAGGTGCATATTTTTGCGAAGGCGTGAACGCTTTTGCGGTGGGCGGGCTGGAGGTTGGTGAAAAATTCTTCTTGCACACTTTCCCGCAACGTCGCCAAGACAGGAAAAAGGCCACGGCGATGTGCCGTGGCCTTGACTGCGCTGGAGCTGGCGGCCGGGCTCGAACCGGCGACAACTAGTTTACAAGACTAGGGCTCTACCAACTGAGCTACGCCAGCCTGGGTACGCATTCTAGCGTAAGGACCCCCGCTTGCCCATGAGGGCCCAGAGCTTCTCCCTGTCCTCGGGCGAGAGCCGGTCCTCGACCGTGAGGCGCTGGTGCGACCTCTCTGACCTTGCCGTCTCGACGTCGTCTGCGAGCACGTTAATGTCTGCCGCCAGGACGTCGCTCGAGAGCCTGGTAACGGGAATTCCGCCCACCGTGGCGCGGATGGTGTTGTCGGACGTCACGACCGTGACGCTGCGCATCTGGTGGCGTGACTCCGTGACCAGCCTCTCGATGACCGAGTCCGCGCTCTCCCCCGTCTGGGAGAAGACGACGCGCACGCCCGCCGTGCTGAGGTCGGGGCGCTCGGGCGAGAGGTTCCCGGCGGCGTCGAAGACCACGACGGGCTCGTACCTGCCCTGGGCGTAGGTTGCCACGTCCGAGACGAGCAGCTCCCTTGCCCGGTCGAAGGGGTCCCCGGCGTCGGCGTCCCCCTCGTCCACCTGGCCCATGTACCGAGACGACTTGAAGATGACGTTGTAGCCGTCCACGACGAGCAGCTCGCCCCTGGCAGACTCAGGCATCCGCGCCCTCCCCCCTCGTGACGCGCCTGAGCCACTCGTACGAGAGGACCGTGGCAGCCTGCGCCACGTTGAGGGACTCCACGCTCCCGCGCTGCGGGAGGCGGCAGGAGAAGTCGCAGTGCTCCATGACGAGACGAGACACGCCGGACCCCTCGGACCCCATGACGAGGGCGAGGCGTCCCGAGAGCGGGGCGTCCCACACGTCCTGATCGGCGTGCTCGCTCGCCGCGGCGGCCCAGAAGCCCGCCTTCCTCAGCCTGTCGAGCGCCGTGGCAAGGTTTGGCACCTGCGCGATGGGAAGGTGCAGCACGGCACCTGCGGAGGTCTTGTAGGCGGCCGTCCCCACGCGTGCGGACCGAGCCTTGGGAATCACGACTCCCGCGGCGCCCACGACCTCGGCGCTGCGCACGATGGCGCCGAAGTTGCCCTCGTCGGTGACGTGGTCGAGCACGAGCACGAGCGCGTCTCCCGAGCCGGCGTTTGCTATGACCTCGTCGAGCTCCGCGTATTCGAAGGGCTTGGTCTGGAGCACGATGCCCTGGTGGGCGCCGTGCGAGCTGAGCGAGTCAAGGCGCGCCCTGGGAACGCGCTCGATGGGGACGCCCGCCTCGTCGAGCCTCCTCACGAGCGACGAGAGCGCCTGGTCTGCGTCGGGGCCGGGCGAGATGAGCGCCCGCTTGATGGGGACGCCCGTCTCCAGGGCCTCCGCGCAGGCGCGCCTGCCCTCGACGACGTCGCCGGTCGGACGCGGCACCCCGCCCCGGCGCGGAGACTGCGGGCGCCCTGCGTCCTGGCGGCGGCCCTGCGGCCGCCCGCCCCTCCCCGGACGGGAGGGCGCACCCTTGCCCTGCCTGGTGCCGCCCTGTCTGCCACGGGGGGCCTGGCCGCGGGAACCGGGCCTGCCTCCCCTGCCGTTGGGTCGCGATGCCATGCGCTACTCCCTTCCGGCGCGCAGACGCGCCCCGGCCGCGGTGTCCTCGACCACGAGCCCCAGGGCCGTGATGCCGTCGCGGATGGCGTCGGCCGTGCCCCAATCCTTCTCGGCACGGGCCCTCTGGCGCGCGTCGAGAAGCGCCTGCGCCGCCTCCTCGGGGTCGGACCCCTCGTAGCCCGCGTGCTCCCTGGCGAGGTCCACGAGCTCGGGCGGGAGGCCCGTCTCGGCGGAGTCGCGCTCGAGGTCGATGCCCAGGACGCCGCACAGCTCGGTGAGGGCGTCGGCCGCATGCAGCGTCACCGCGGTCGACGCCTTCCCCTCAGCCTCGGCCAGGTACTTGTTTGCGGCTGCGACGAGGGAGAAGATCGCCGCGAGGGCGCCGGCGGTGTTGAAGTCGTCGTCCATCTGGGCCGTGAACTCGGCCATCGTCTGCTTGACGGCGGAGGAGAGGGTCTGGTCCGCCTGGTTCAGCTCGCCGTCCAGGGGCGAGTTCTCGGCCGCCCAGCGCAGGTTGGCGACGCAACCGGAGAGCCTGCCGAGCGTGCCCACCGCGCCGTCGAGGCGGTCGTAGGAGAAGTCGAGCGGGGCGCGGTAGTGCGTCTGCAGCATGAGCAGCCTCACCGCATCGGCGGGATACTTGTCCAGGACCTCCTTGAGCGTGTAGAAGTTGCCCAGGCTCTTGGACATCTTCTCGCCGTCCACGCGCAGCATCCCCGAGTGGAACCAGTAGTTGGCGAGCGGGGCGTGCCAGGCGCACATGGCCTGCGCCGTCTCGTTCTCGTGGTGCGGGAACACCAGGTCCTGCCCGCCGCCGTGGATGTCGATGGGCGTGCCAAGGTAGCGGTGGATCATGGCGCAGCACTCGGTGTGCCAGCCGGGACGCCCGTCTCCCCACGGGCTGGGCCAGCTGGGCTCGCCGGGCTTGGCGGCCTTCCACAGGGCGAAGTCGAGCGGGTCGCGCTTGTCGGTGTTCTCCTCCACGCGCGCGCCGACCTTGAGCTGGTCGATATCGCGACCGCTCAGGATGCCATAGTGGTTGTCGGACCTGACGCTGAAGTACACGTCGCCGTTGTCCGCCACGTAGGCGTTGCCCTGCTCGATGAGGAGCTTGATCATCTCCTGCATGGCCTCGATCTCGCGCGTGGCGCGCGGGCGGATGTCGGGGTCCAGGATGCCAAAGCGATGCATCTGCTCGATGAACGCCTTGCTGAACTCGTCGGCGACCTCGGCGGCGGTGCGACCCTGCTCGTTGGCGCGGTTGATGATCTTGTCGTCGACGTCGGTGAGGTTCTGCGCAAAGGTGACCTCGTAGCCCTTGTACACCAGGTAGCGGCGAATGACGTCGAAGGCCAGGAAGGTCCTGGCGTTGCCGATGTGGATCTGGTCGTACACCGTGGGGCCGCAGACGTACATGCGGACCTTGCCCGGCTCGATGGGCTTGAACTCCTCTTTGCGACGTGACTTGGTGTTGTAGACGAGCATCCGAATCTCCCTTGTGTGTGCGCCCGGGGGCACGTGTGACGTTCTGGCGTTTGGCCGGGACCGCCCCGCTAGCGCGGGACCGCCCCGCCGGTACACTCATCAAGCTCGAGGAGGGCCACCGCCCAGGCGGCGATCCCCTCCTCCCTCCCCACGAAGCCCAGGCGCTCGGTGGTGGTTGCGGAGAGGCCCACCTGCGAGGGGTCGACCCCCATCGCCTGGGCCATGCGCTCCCGCATGGCGTCGCGGTACGGTGCGAGCTTGGGCGCCTGCGCCGCGATGGTGCAGTCGCAGTCCACGAGGCGAAATCCCCTCTCGCGCGCAAGGTCCGCGACCCGCGCCAGGAGGACCATGCTGTCCGCGCCCTCGTAGGCTGGGTCGGTGTCCGGGAAGAGCCCCCCTATGTCGCCGGCGCGCATGGCGCCGAGGATGGCGTCCATGAGCGCGTGGGCGACGACGTCGGCATCGGAGTGGCCCTCGAGCCCGCGCTGAGAGGGGACGTGCACCCCGCCGAGGACGAGGGGGCGCCCCTCGGCGAACGCGTGGACGTCAAACCCATGGCCGATCCTGAGCGTCATTGCACATCGCCTCCCTGGGGGACCACGTCGTCGAGCCCGCAGCCCTCCGACATGAGCCGACGCTCCATGAGGGCCTGGGCGATGACGTAGTCCTCCGGGACCGTGACCTTGATGTTTGCCCGCGAGGTCTCCACGCAGAGCACGCGCCCGCCCCTGCGCTCGATGAGAGACGCGTCATCCGTGCCCTGGTACGCGTCCCACCGCGCGGCACGGTGCGCCGCCCTGATGGTCGCCGTCCTGAACACCTGCGGCGTGAGGGCGTTCCAGTAGTAGCTGCGGTCGGGCGTGGCGACGATGGTCTGCCCCTCCACGAGCTTGAGCGTGTCGGTGGTGCGGGCGGCGCAGATGGCGCCGCCGAGCGAGGGGTCGTTGCGGAGGGCGGCGATGCAGGTCTCCACGTCCTCCGTGGTCACCAGCGGGCGCGCGGCGTCGTGTATCGCGACCATCTGGAATCCCGAGGGTACCGCCTGGAGCCCGCTGTACACGGAGTCCTGCCTGGTGGCACCGGCCGGGGCGAGGGTGACCTGATGCCGGAGCGAGACCGCGGGGAGCACGGCGTCACGCACCTCTCCCCTGCGCTCGTCCGAGCAGACGATCACGATGTGGCCGATGGATGGGGCGCGGTCGAGCGCCAGGAGCGGCCAGCACATGAGCGGCATGCCGCAGAGGGTGACGTACTGCTTGCCCCTCGGGTCGCCAAAGCGAAGGCCGACCCCGCCGGCAACGATGACGGCGCAGGTGTCTGCCTCCCGAGTTTGCTCCCCCACGCGCGCCGGGCACGTGCACGTGGCTGCGCCCCGCTCCCTCATGCCCGCTTCCCCCACAGGCGATACAGGCTGTCGGCGAGGATGTTGGGGTTGTCGACGCCCAGGCTGTCGAGGCGGGAGGGGTTCTGCTCGATGTCGTCGAGCAGCTGCTGGAGCGAGCCGTACTCGTCCACGATCTTGTCCGCCATGCCCTCGCGCACGACCGAGATGCTCGAAAGCGTCCTGAGGCCGAGCGAGGTCATGATGGAGTCCTCGTCCTTGTCATCGTACCCCAGCATCTCGGCGACGTGCTTGGGCACCCTGAGCTGGTCCTTGTCCGTCTTATGGAGCCGGGCGCGTATCGCCCTTGCGTTCTCCTCGCTGGAGTCTGACGCGTAGTCGCGCACGAGGAGCGTGTACTCTTCGTCCATGTTGCCCATGATCTCGTCCCGCTGCATGGCGATGCTCTTGCCCGAGCTGCCAAGCTGGAGCACGAGCTCGTTGAGCTCCTCGGCAACGGTGGAGAGGACCTCGAACAGGTAGATGGTCTGCGAGATGTCCGCGAGCGTGACGTAGTTGTCGAGCTCGAGGGTGGTCAGGCGCAGCAGGTTGCGGTCGAGCTGCGTCCTGGTGGACTGGAGCGAGACCATGAGCTGGTTGACGGTCCCCATGAGCTCCTGCACCGACCTGAGCTGGTGACCCTTGCCGTCCACGAAGACGTTGACCACCTGGCGGCGCTCCGAGACCGAGATGACGAGGGCCTTGGTGAGCAGGCTCATGCGGGCGGCGGTGCGGTGCCTCATGCCCGTCTCGCTCGTGGGGAGCGAGGGATCGGGGTTGAGGTGGTAGTTGGCCCGCACGATGCGCGTGAGGTCCTTGTCGATGACGATTGCCCCGTCCATCTTGCTGAGCTCGAAGAGGCGGTTTGCGGTGAACGAGATGTCGAGCCTGAAGCCGTCGTCCCCCGCGGCAAGGACGTTGTCCGTATCGCCGATGCAGATGAGGGCGCCCATGTGACCGGCGATGATCATGTCCAGCGCCACGCGGAGCGCGGTCCCCGGAGCGGTGAGCTTGATGGCCTCCCGGAGGCGCGCCGAGCCGTCTGCCGGCTGGGCGTCCTTGCGAGCTGCGTCCATGCTACCCCCTTCAAATGATCGGCCGGCCCGCAGTGCGGACCGGCCGGACTGTCACTCACAGTATATGACGCGCGCGGACGACTCCGCGACCCACAAACTCGGGGCTATGCGCCCGAGGCGGCGCTGCCCTCCGTCGACGGCGCCGCGGGCGACCAGTGGTCGCGGGCGCGTGGCAGGTCCATGTGGACGCGCTCCGTGACGCTGGGGATCTCGCCCTCGCCACGGGCGAAGGTGAGCCCCTCGTCCCCGGCGTCCACCTGGATCACGTCGCCGGCCTTCCACTTGCCCATGAGCATCTGCTCGGCGAGAGGGTCCTCGATGAGCGTCTGGATGGCGCGGCGCAGCGGGCGCGCACCGTACACCGGGTCGGCGCCCTCCTTGGCCACGTAGTCGCGCGCGGCGTCGGTGAGCTCGATGGACATGCCCTGGCCCACCAGACGGTTGCGGAGGTCGACCACCATGAGGTCGACGATCCTCCTCAGCTGCTCGCCCGTGAGGGACTTGAAGACCACGATCTCGTCAACGCGGTTGAGGAACTCGGGACGGAACAGGTGCTTGAGCTCGCCCTCGACCCTGCTCTTGATCTCCTTGTCGGACAGGCCGCCGTTGCCCTGGGAGCTGAACCCCATGGGCGAGGTCTGGGCGATCTCGCGTGCACCGATGTTGGAGGTCATGATGACCACCGTGTTGCTGAAGTCGACCGTGCGGCCCTGGCCGTCGGTGAGACGCCCCTCGTCGAGGATCTGCAGCAGGATGTTGAAGATGTCGGGATGTGCTTTCTCGATCTCGTCGAACAGCACGACCGAGTAGGGGCGCCTGCGGACGGCCTTGGTGAGCTCGCCGCCCTCGTCGTACCCCACGTATCCAGGAGGCGCGCCCACGAGCTTGCTGACCTCGTGCTTCTCCATGAACTCAGACATGTCGAAGCTGATGAGGGCGTCCTCGCTGCCAAAGAGGAACTCGGCGAGCGACTTGGCAAGCTCGGTCTTGCCCACGCCGGACGGCCCCAGGAAGATGAAGGAGCCGCCGGGACGGCGCGGGTCCTTGAGGGGCGAGCGACTGCGGCGGATGGCTCGCGAGACAGCCGAGATCGCCTCGTCCTGGCCCACGACGCGCTGGTGCAGGGCGTCCTCGCAGCGCAGGAGCTTGGACGCCTCCGCCTCGGTGAGGTTGGAGACGGGCACGCCGGTGACCTCACTCACCACGTCGGCGATGTCGGGCTCGTCCACGACCACGACGTTCTTGTCCATCTTCTCGCGCCACTTGGCCTCGAGGTCGTCCCTGCGGGAGGTGAGCTCGCGCTCCTTGTCGCGCAGACGTGCCGCCTCCTCGAACTCCTGGGCGTCCGCGGCCTTGTCCTTCTCCTCCTTGGTGCGGGCGAGCTCCTCGTCCACCTGGGCGAGCTCAGGGGGCAGGCTGGTCTTGTGCACGCGGGTGCGCGCACCGGCCTCGTCGATGATGTCGATCGCCTTGTCGGGGAGGAAGCGGTCCTGCACGTAGCGGTTGGAGAGCGTCACGGCAGCCGCGAGGGCCGCCTCGGTGTAGCGCACGTGGTGGTGCTCCTCGTAGCGGGACTGGAGCCCGTGGAGGATGGCAAGGGTGTCCTCGGGCGAGGGCTCGCCCACGTACACCGGCTGGAAGCGGCGCTCGAGGGCAGTGTCCTTCTCGATGTGCTTGCGGTACTCGTCCGCCGTGGTGGCGCCGATGACCTGGATCTCGCCGCGGGAGAGGGGCGGCTTGAGGATCGAGGCGGCGTCGATGGAGCCCTCAGCGGAGCCGGCACCGATGATAGTGTGGATCTCGTCGATGAAGAGGATCACGTCGTTGGAGTCCATGACCTCCGAGATGACCTTCTTCAGGCGCTCCTCGAACTCGCCGCGATACTTGGAGCCGGCGACGAGTGACGCCATGTCGAGCGTCCAGATCTGCTTGCCACGCAGGATGTCGGGCACGTTGCCGGAGGCGATAAGCTGCGCCAGCCCCTCGACGATCGCCGTCTTGCCCACACCCGGGTCGCCCAGGATGAGCGGATTGTTCTTCTGACGGCGTGCCAGGACCTGCATCACGCGCTCGACCTCGCGGTCGCGCCCGATGACGGGGTCGAGGACCCCGTCCGCCGCCTGCTTGGTGAGGTTGCGCCCGTACTGCTCGAGCATGGACCCGTCCTCGGACGAGTCGCTCGACGCACTGGGCATGCCGGCGCCGATGAACTGGCCGCCAAAGCCCGCCGTGGGGTCCGACTGCCTGCCAGAGTCGGGCTGCTCCTTCTGCGCGATCTCGGTCACGGCGTTGCGGATGGCGTCGGCGCTCACGCCCATGCGGGACAGCGCCGTCATCGCGCGCCCGTCCCCCTCCGAGACGATGCCCAGAAGGAGGTGCTCGGTCGCGATGTAGGTCTGGCCACGCGCCATGGTCTCGCGGTAGGCGTCCTCGAGCACGCGCTTTGCGCGGGGCGTGAACGGGATGTGCCCACCCGAGACGGGCTGGGTGTCCTCGCTCGAGATCTCCTTGATGGTGGCAAGGGTCTCGTCGTAGGTGACGTCCAGGCTGGCGAGCGCCTTGGCGGCGACGCCCTCGCCCTCCTTGATGAGCGCGAGCAGCAGGTGCTCCGTGCCCACGTACATCTTGCCGAGGTTGCGGGCCTCGTCTTGCGCGAGGCTCATGACCTTGCGCGCCTTGTCTGTGAACTTCTCGAACATGCGGGCTATGACCCCCTCGAGTCCTGCGGCCGCCCTCAGGTCCCCGCCCGGAGGGGCGAGGCGGCCCTACGTTTGCTTGTTGGTGTTTACCCAAGGCCCCGTGAGGTCAATCCCCGCGATCTGTTTGCACGTCTCCCGCATTTGGGAGGGATACCGCACCCGCAAGGCGGGGGGCGGCGGCACGGGGGCACGCCACGAGGTCCAATGCTTAACTTTTCCGAGGCTCGCACGAACGGAGAGACAGACCCGCTTAACAACGCCGGAACTCGGACGAATCTGGAGGCCGAATGCTTAATTCTGCCGGTGTCCGTACGCCCGGGAGCGGCGAGAATCCGCACGCGCTTCCGAATTCTTAAGCATAGGCCCGCCCAATCCTGCTTTCGCCCCGACATCCTTAAGCATGCGGAGGGGCAACTCGCGCGGACATCCCCTTCGTTGGCCCCTAGCCGAGAGGAGCCTTCCTCACGGCTAGGGGGCGGCGTTGCGCCCTCGCCCCCTCACGACGCGCACCGCTCTTCTATGAGCACTTCTCCACCTTTCGCATTGCCAGGCGCGCGAGGGAGCTCTGGCATCAGCACGGGATATTGAAGACGCCCGCCTCCCAGGGGAGACGGGCGTCCACGTGGTCGCCATGGGGAGCCATGAGGGCCAGAGCTACTCGGCGGAACCCTCCGCCTCGTCACCCTTGGCATAGATATCTCCGACCGGGGCGATGGCCTTCATGGCGTCGAGCACCTCGGCGAGCAGGTCGTCGAGCTCGAGCCCGTTGAGCTCCGCGCCCATGCGGATGACGTCGCGGTCGCAGCCGGCGGCGAAGCGCTTGTCCTTGAACTTCTTCTTGAGGGACTTGAGCGGCATGTCGGTCACGGAGCCAGACGGCCTCACGCGCGCGGCCGCCTGGATGAGGCCGGACAGCTCGTCGCACGCGAAGAGGACCCTCTCCATCTTGGCCTCGGGCTTGGGGAGGTCGGTGTTGACGTCGGAGTTGTGCGTCTGGATGGCGTGCGCCAGGTAGGGGTCGGCGCCCACCTCCTCCAGGAGCTCGGCCGTCTTGACGGTGTGGAGCTGGTCGTCCTGCCACTTCTCCCAATCGAGGTCGTGGAGAAGGCCCACCTGGCCCCAGAAGTCCACGTTCTCGGGGTCGTACTTCTCGGCGTAGTGGCGCATCAGGCCCTCGAGGGTCTCGCCGTGCTTGATGTGGAAGTCATCCTCGTTGTACTTCTTGAGCAGTTCAAACGCCTGCTCGCGGGTGAGCCCGCTCTGCAGCTTGGCCACCTTGGCCTCCCTTCCCGCCTCCGCGGAGGCACCGTTCTCCGCGTCGTCGAGCAGCACGTCTGCCCCCGCCGCGGCGTTGTCGGTCCTGTCGGGCAGCTGCGAGGCGATGTCCGCCCTGGTGACGACCTCGGGCTTCATCTGCGGGAACAGCAGCACGTCGCGAATGGCCGGCTGGTCGCAGAAGAGCATGACCATGCGGTCGATGCCGTACCCGATGCCACCCGCGGGGGGCATGCCATACTCGAGCGCGCGGACGTAGTCGTAGTCGTAGCCCATGGCCTCGTCGTCGCCAAAGCCCTTGGCCGCGACCTGCTCGGCAAAGCGGCCCGCCTGGTCGACGGGATCGTTGAGCTCGCTGAACGCGTTGGCGTACTCGTGGCCGCAGATGACGAGCTCGAAGCGGTCGGTCAGGCGCGGGTCCTCGTCCTTGCGCTTGGAGAGGGGCGAGACCTCCTCGGGATAGTCGCAGACGAAGGTCGGGTTCACGAGCGTGCCCTCGCCCAGCTCGTCATACAGGGTGAACAGCAGCTTGCCCGAGCCCCAGCTCTCCTCCCACTCGATGCCGTGGGCCTCGCAGAGCTGGCGCAGCCGCTCGACGGGGGTGTCCATGTCAACGTGCTCGCCAACCGCCTCGGAGGCGACCTCCGAGAGCGGCACCGAGCGCCATTCCCCGCTCATGTCCACCTGCTGGCCCTGGTAGGTGATGACCTCGTGACCCTCCTCGCAGCCGCAGGCCTCGCGCGCGATGGTCTTGAACAGCCCCTCGGTGAGCCTCTTCATGCCCTCGAGGTCGGAATAGGCGCAGTACGCCTCCATCGTGGTGAACTCGGGGTTGTGCGTGAGGTCCATGCCCTCGTTGCGGAACTGCCGGCCGATCTCGAACACGCGCTCCATGCCACCCACGATGAGGCGCTTGAGCGGGAGCTCGGTGGCGATGCGGAGGTAGAAGTCGCGGTCGAGGGCATTGAAGTGCGTGACGAACGGCTTTGCGTTGGCGCCGCCCATGATTGCGTGCATCATGGGGGTCTCGACCTCCATGTAGCCGTCCGCCTCCATGTAGCGGCGGATCAGGCTGACGATCTGGCTGCGCTTGCGGAACACCTCGCGCACGTCGGGGTTCATGATCAGGTCGACGTAGCGCTGGCGATAGCGCATCTCGCGATCGGTGAGGCCGTGGAACTTCTCGGGCAGAGGACGCGTGGACTTGGACAGCATGACCAGGTGGCTGGGGGCGACGGAGAGCTCCCCGCGGCGGGTGCGGATCACGTTGCCGGTGGCTTGGATGATGTCACCCAGGTCCATCTTGGAGAGAAGCGCCCAGTCGTCCTCGGGAAGGTCGTTCACGCGGCAGAAGAGCTGGATCTGCCCCGAGACGTCCTCGAGGACGATGAAGCAGATCTTGCCCTGCTTGCGGAAGGCTCGGATCCTGCCGGCAAGGGTGTAGGTGTCGGTGGTGTCGGTCGCGGGCTCGAGGGAGGCGTAGCGCTCGGCCAGCTCACCAGCGTGCGCGGTCACCTCGCTCTTGATGGGATAGGGGTTGACGCCAGCGTCGATGAGGGCCTGCCTCCTCGCGCGACGCTGCGCGCGCTCGTCGTTGGGGTCTACCGCGGTGGTGCTTGTGTCGGACATTGGCTGCTCCTAGGTCTGCCTGCCGTGTGGCTTCGTTCCTCGTCAAATGACAAATGCACCCCACGCCTTACTGCCGAGGGCACGGGGTGCACGCAAGTCTCTGTCTGGTTCCTAGCGGGTGATGTTGGTGATGGTGTACTCACGAACCTTGCCGCTGGGCGTGGAGAACGAGACGCTGTCCCCCACCACGTGCCCGATGAGCACGGAACCCGCGGGTGACTCGTTCGAGATCTTGTGCGAGAGCGAGTCGGTCTCGGTGGTGCCCACGATGGTGAAGGAGACGCGCTTGCCCTTTGCGTCCTCGAGCTCGACCGTGGTGCCGATGGAGACGGAGAGGCGCGCGTCCGCCCCGGCCGCCACGACCTTTGCCGTGGCGAGGATCTGACGGATCTCGTTGATGCGGGACTCGTTCTGGGACTGCTCCTCCTTCGCGGCGTCATACTCCGCGTTCTCGGAGAGGTCGCCAAAGCCGCGGGCCTCCTTGATGCGCTCGACGATCTCGTCGTGCTTCTCGCCCTCGCGGAACTCGAGCTCGTCCACCAGGCGCTGACGGCCTTCGGGGGTGAGGATGATTTCCTTCTTGTCCATGCTGCCCTTTCTTCCTTCGTGCAAGGTCCGTGCTACGCGCCTGCGCCTACTCGGCGAGCTTGGCGCCGCACTTGCTGCAGAAGGCGGAGCCGGCAGGGTTCTTGGTCCCGCACTTGGTGCAGAACACGCCGTCCTCGGCCTCTGCCTCGGAGGCGTCGGCATCCTCGTCGGAGTCGGTGGCGACGACGTCCTCAACGTTGGCGTCCTCGGCGGGCTTCTCGACCTTCTTGGAGGAGTCCTCCTCGTCGGTGCCCTCCATGCCCTCGCGGACGTTCTTCACCGTCTTGCCAAGCGACTTGCCCAGCTTCGGGAGGTTCTTGGGCCCGAAGATGACCAGCACGACGAGCAGGATGATGATGAGCTCGGGAGCGCCCAGTCCTAGTATCATGTGTTCCTCCTAGAGATACCTGTGCCGAGCGCACGCTGCACCCGACGGTCACGGCAAACGCTAGTATAACCGAGGCGCCCGATGGTCGATTCCTCGGGTGTTACTTTTACGTTCCTAACACGAAAGCAGGGGTCAAATGCCCAAGCCACTCGTGGCCCTGTTCGTCTTTGTCTGCATCCTCGACGTGATCGTCCTCCTGCTGCCGCGCCTCCTCAGGCTCCGCGGGGTGGACATGATCAGGACCAAGTTTGGCCCGGCGCTGGTGTTTGACTCCCCCACCGACGAGGTGGGGACCGTCCGCCTCCTCAACGTGAGGGGGACGTTCCAGAGCGTGAGCTTTGTGGGCGACGACTACGCCGAGCTGGCCTGCATGTACCACCAGTACTTTGCCGAGGTGCTGGACATCGCCGGGGGCGCCGACTCGGCCCTGGTCATTGGCGGCGGGGGCTTCTCTTTTCCCAAGTGGCTGGTGGCGCACTGCCCCGGCACGCACGTGGACGTGGTGGAGGTCGACCCCGCCATCATCCGCGTCGCGCGCGAGAGGTTCTTCCTCGACCGGCTGGAGGAGGACTACCACGCCGAGAGGGACGGGCGGCTTCGCGTCGAGTGCGCCGACGGTTGGGCGTATCTCCGCGAAAGCGACCAGCGCTGGGACCTCGTGGTGAACGACGCCTTCAGCGGGAAGCGGCCCCTTGGTCCCATGCGGACGGATAAGGGCGCCAGGATCATCCACGAGCACCTCACCGAGAGGGGCGTCTACCTGGCAAACGTGATCTGCCCCCTGGAGGGCCGCCGCTCGCGGACGCTGGAGGAGACCGTCCGCACCTTCGCGGAGGAGTTTGCCCACGTGTACGTGATCCCCGAGCGGCCCGAGGACCCGCGCCACAACGGGGACAACGTCTTTGTCGCCTGCGACCGCGAGCTGGCGATCGCCCGTCAGTACCGGCGGAAGTAGCGACTGCGCGGTCCTACTGCCAGAGGTCCTCTCCCGGGCCCGCGTCCACGACCTCGGCGCCCTCGGGCACCTCGGGGTCGTCCACCGCGCGCTGGATGCGGCGGCGGATCTCGTCGATGCCAAGCCCCGTCTGGGACGAGGTGATGACCATGGCCTCGGGGTCGATGCCAAACTGCCGCGCGAGGCTGACACGCTGCTGCGCCTGCTTGTTGCGCCCGAGCTTGTCTGCCTTGGTGAGCGCCACGATGAAGGGGAGCTCACGCTCCTGGAGAAAGCCCAGCATCTGGCGGTCGAGCTGCTGCGCGTCAAGGCGGATGTCCACGAGGGCGACGACCAGGTTGAAGCTGCGGTTCTGCTCAAAGTAGCCACCAATGAGGTTTGACCACCGCTTGCGCTCCGCCTTGCTGACCCTGGCAAAGCCGTAGCCGGGCAGGTCTACGAACGCGACCCCGTCGACCTCGAAGAAGTTGACGTTGGCCGTGCGCCCCGGCTGGCTCGACACCTTGGCGAGCGCCTTGCGTCCCACGAGCTTGTTGAGCAGGGAGGACTTGCCCACGTTGGAGCGACCGCAGAATGCGATCTCGGGCTCCGTTGGCTCGGGAAGCTGCTCGGGCTCCCCGTACGATGCCACGAACCTCGCCGTCGAGTACTTGAGTGCCATGGTTCCTCCCCCTGCTCATCTGACAGACCGATTCTATGTGAAGCCGGGGCGCCCGGGGCACAGCGCGTCTCCCCCAGGCACCCCGGCAACAGGGCCCCTCCACAACTATGGCCCGCGCGACCGCCCTACAGCGTGGAGTCCACAAGCTCGTACTGCGAGCGCAGGACCTCCGCCGACCTCTTGAACGCCGCCTCCTCGTCGGGCGCCAGGCGGATCTCGACGATCTCCTTGGCACCCGTGTGATCCAGGATCGTGGGGACGGAGAGGAACACGCCGTCCACCCCGTACTGCCCGGCGAGACGGACGCTCACGGGCATGATCGCGTTGTCGTCGTTGAGGATGGAGCGGGCTATTGCGGTCACGGACGAGGCGATGCCGTAGCAGGTGTTCCCCTTGCGCGAGAAGATGTCCCAACCCGCCTGGATGGTGCTCTTGAGCAGGTCGTCCTTGGTGGTCCCCTTGGTGCGCGACGCGTTGTCGGCCAGGACGTCGGTCACGCTCTTGCCGCCAATGGTCGCGGACGCCCACGAGACCACCTCGGAGTCTCCGTGCTCGCCGATGACGTAGGCCTGGACGCTGCGCGCGTCGAGGTCGTACATCTGCGCCAGGCGCGTGCAGAGGCGCGCGGTGTCCAGGTTGGTCCCGCTTCCGATGACCTGGTTGGACGGCAGCCCGGAGAGGTGCCAGGCGTAGTAGGTCATCACGTCGACGGGGTTGGAGACCAGAAGGAGGATCCCCGCAAAGCCGCTCTCCATCACGGAGTCCACAATCCCGCGCACCAGGCCCATGGAGGGCTTGAGCATCTGGAGCCTGTCGTCGGAGTCCTTGGGCATGGGGGCGCTCGCGGATATCACGACCATGTCGGCGTCCGCACAGTCCGCGTAGTCGCCCGCGCGGACCTTCATGTTGCGCTCCATGAAGTAGGCCGACTGCTGGATGTCCAGCGCCTCCGCCACCGCCTTGTCGCGGTTGACGTCGATGAGCACCAGCTCCTCGCAGAGCTGCTGGTTTGCAAGGCTGTAGGCGGTGGTGGCACCCACGTTGCCAACGCCCACTATGACGACCTTCGAGCTCCTGAATCCCATGGGGTCTCCTCCCGACGCTTTGCGGACGGCGCATCGTGGCGCCGTCCCTTCCCATCAGACGTTAGTCGAACGCGCGGCGGGGGGAGCGCCGTTCACAGATTTCCGTCAGGAGACGGGGCATCGGCCGGCTCCGCTCCGCCAAGCGCACGGGAGAAGGCCCTCTCGCCCGCCTGGGAGCAGTCGGAGGAGACCCGTTCGAGCTCGCCCCTGACCTCGGAGAAGCGCCCCTTCCTCGCAAGCTCGCCGGAAAGCCGCGCGGCGGACGCGTAGTCGCACGCCGTGCCCAGGGCATCCTGGGCCTCCCTCAGCGAGGCCGCCCGCGACGCCTGCCCCGGGGCCAGCTGGTCCCCCAGCCGCCTGATCACGTAGCGCAGCTCCTTCTCGCGCTTCCTGAGCGTGTGGAGCTCGTCCGGCGTGCTGGGCGGAAGCGCCCTCAGCGCGTCCGCCTTTCCCGCCAGCCGGTCAAAGCGCTGCGCGAGCTCCTCCCGCGCGACCCCATGCTCGCGCGCCACCTTAGTCAGGCGTGGCTTGCCCAGCCCCTTGAGGGAGGACGAGAGCGCCGCCGAGACCCGCTTGGACGCGAGGGCCCCCTTGAGCCTTCCCGCCTCGCGCTCGCGCTCGTCGGCCAGGAGCGAGACGACCTGGGGCAGGCGGCTCGGCGTCCCGTCTCCGCAGGCGGCCTCGCGAAACGAGCCGGACGCCACCAGGGCGAGCAGCACGTCCATGTCGCGCAACCTGGACGTCTGCCCCTGGACCAGGGAGAGGTCGTCGCAGAGGGACGTTGAGCCGCGGAGCCACGGGGAGGCGAAGTGCGCGAGCGACCGCGCCTCCCTGAGGGAGATGCGCAGGCGATGCAGGTTGGAGGCGGACGGCTCCTCCAGGAAGTCGTCTCTCCTGCCCGCGATACGGCGCGAGCAGGCCGCCAGCGCCGACTCGAGCGCGTCGAGCTCCTCCCATGGCTCCACCGCCGGCCCGTTGACAAACCAGAGCGCGAGCGCCCCCGAGGGCTGGCCACCCGGCTCCAGCGCGAGCATGGCGCCGGGCTTGAAGTCGGGGCTCGTGCCCAGGAGGCCGCGCGCCACCGCTGGGACGAGGGGGACGTGCCCGACCGCGATGACGCAGTCCCCCTCCGCCTCTTGCAGCTCCGCCATGAGCCGCTCGGGATCGGCGGACGCAAGGGAGCCGTGCACGACGGGCTCGGGGGCGCCCGCCGCACGTGCGACGAGCCGCGCCGTCTGGCGCGCGCGAAGCAGCGGGCTGGTCCACACTACCACGCTGCCCCGGCCACCCAGGAGCGCGAGCGTGGTGGGAAGCGACCTCTCGAGCGCGACCCTGCCGGCCTTGGTGAGGGGCCGCTCGGAGTCGTCCTCGCCCGGCCTCGCGGCGCGGGCCCTACCGTGGCGCATCAGCACGAGCGTCTTGACCATGTGCCCTCCGAACCTGGGGCGCCGCCGACGGGACGGGGTCCGAGCCGGACGGTCGCATGTCTCTCCTAGAACCGATTCTATCGGCAGCATGTAAGCGCAATGTAAGCTGACGCGTTGCGGGGGCCTCCGACCCAACCCGTCGCACGCCAACCGCTGGGGCAAAGTTGTTTGCACGACCTCTCCCCGTGCGGCAGAATGGCACCCGGAGGCAAGTCAACGGGAGGCACCATGGCAGCAGACACCAGCAACGCAGTGCGCGACCTCGTCATCTATTCCGTCTTCGTGCGCAACCACACGGCGGAGGGGATATTTAGGGCGGTGATTCCGGACCTGCCCAGGATTCGCTCGCTGGGGACCGACGTGGTGTGGCTGATGCCCATCCATCCCATTGGGGAGGCCCGCAGAAAGGGCACGCTGGGAAGCCCCTACGCCATCCGCGACTACCGTGCCGTGAACCCCGAGTACGGGACGCTCGACGACCTGCGCGCCCTGGTTGACGCCATCCACGCAAACGGCATGCGCTGCATCATCGACGTGGTGTACAACCACACCTCGCCCGACTCCGTGCTCCTCTCCCAGCATCCCGAGTACTTCTACCACAAGCCGGACGGCAGCACCGGCAACCGCGTGGGCGACTGGAGCGACATCGTCGACCTGGACTACTCCAACCACGATCTGTGGGACTACCAGATCCAGACGCTCTGCCAGTGGGCGCAGATCGTCGACGGCTTTCGCTGCGACGTGGCGTCGTTTGTCCCCGTCGACTTCTGGGTCCGTGCGCGCAGGGAGGTCGAGAGGGTCCACCCTGGCTGCCTGTGGCTCGCCGAGACGGTGCACCGCTCCTTTGGCGCCGCCTGCCGCGCCGCGGGCATGTACTGCGCGCGCGACACCGAGGCGTTCGAGGCCTTTGACGCCGAGTACTCCTACGACGTGCAGGAGGCCTTCGACCGCTACCTTGAGGGCAGGATCCCCCTCTCGTGCTACCTGGACCTCCTGGACTTCCAGGAGAGCGTGTACCCCCAGAACTACGACAAGCTCCGCTTTCTGGAGAACCACGACCTGCCCCGCATCGCACCGAGGGTGGGCGGCCCAAGGGCGCTGGAGAACTTCACCGCCATGCTCTACTTCCTCAAGGGGACCACGCTCGTGTACGCCGGGCAGGAGGTGGCGAGCGAGCACAGGCCGAGCCTCTTCGACCGCGACCCCATCGACTGGGAGGGCGGCCGCGACCTGTCGGCCCTGATGGCGCGCATGGCCAGGGTCAAGCGGGAGGCCCTGGATGCGGACGACGCGTTCTTCTCCTCCGCGGACGACGGGGCAGACGTCGCCGTCCTCAGGCGAGAGTCCCATGGCGTGCGGAAGGTTGGCGCGTTCTGCCTTGGCGGGAAGGGCGCGACGGTGGACGTCCCGCTCCCCGATGGCGCATACGAGAACCTCGTGGACGGCGGCACCGCGAGGGTGTCCGACGGCAGGCTGGTCCTGGACGGCAGCCCCGTGGTCGTGCGAGCCGAGGTCGAGCCCGGGGGCGTGTAGGGGCGGAGGACATCCCACCTGGGTGATGGAGGGGGTGCCCCGCACGACGCGGGACGCCCCCTCTTGATGGAACGCCCAACCTAGTTTCCGCCGCTACCCCTCAAGGGGCTCGGTCGCGCGTGACGGGTCGAGGGGCTCGGGCAGGCTCTCGCCCTCAAGGGTGTGCAGAAAGCCGATGAGCCAGTTGGCAGTCCCCTCGAGCATCTGCCTGCCCAGCTCTGCCGACGAGTTACGGGGGTGGTCTTCAAATCCCTCTGCCACCCAACCCGAGCTCGCAAAGCGCACGAGCCGACGCGGGACGTCCACGTCCACGCCCCGGTATCGAACGGAATACCAGCCAGTCGAGGGCAGGTCATCTCCCACGTCCGAGAGAAGACCCTCGCCGCACACCTGCGAGAGGTCGACCGAATCGGGGTCGATGGCGAGATTCGCCGAGGTCTCCATGGCGCCCCCGTGGCCACCGCCCCAGCGCGGATCGATCTGGGGAGCGACCCGCCACCAATTGACCATCGCGGCGATGCAGCCACGGTCGTTGAGCCCCATCGAAACCTGCGAGATGGACTTGACGTTGCCCCCGTGTCCGTTGAGGAAGACGAAGCGTCGAGCCCCATAGTCGTACAGCTGCGAGGTGATGCTCTCAAGGACCCTCGCGAGCCCCTCCACCCCAAGGGAGATGGTCCCGGGATACCCGACCAGATCGTCCGTGGCTCCATAGGGAAGCGTCGGGGCTATAAGGTAGGTACCGTCCCTCTCCTCGACCTGCCTAAGGATCTCGTCGGGCGCCATGGTATCAGTCCCCAGCGGATTGTGGCGTCCGTGGCACTCGGTCGACCCCACCCCGATCACCACAAGGTCGTGGACGTCAAAGTAGTCTCTCACCTGCGTCCAGGTGCTCCTATCCATGCGCATGGGCCTCTCCCCTCTTGCGTCGGTTCACAGCAACCCCATCGGTCGTGGATGATAGCGCCTTCTGGCCCTGCAATCCGTTCGCCGACGATACCCTGCCGCTCGTGTTAAATGTATAAATGAATTGTTTCGTCATCATATCGAGAGTGCGCCTACGTCGCCACAGCTCCGAATTCACTGGTACAACACTTCGTAAACAAGTCCGAATACGTTCAGGCTTGGTTCAAGATGCAGTTTGGTGGATATGGGAGGTAGCTTCATGGAGGCAGGCGGCAACAGTTTCACCAGGCGGACGTTCCTCAAGGGCTCGGCGGGTCTCGCAGCCATCGCGGGCCTCACTGCGTGCGGGAAGAAGGGGGCAGGCTCCTCCGACAGCGCCGGCGGGTCAGCAGGTGGGACGATGAAGTACTACATCTCGAACCCCACGAGCATTGATCCCTATGATATCGAGGAGTTCAACGGCGTTGCCGTCTCGTATCAGCTGTTTGACCCTCTCACCATCTTCAACTTCTCGACCGAGAAGCTCGAGGGCCTCTCGGCGGAGTCCTGGGAGTCCAACGACTCCGCGGACACGTGGACCTTCAAGATTCGCAAGGGGCTGAAGTTCCATGATGGGACCGACGTCACCTCAAAGTCGTTCAAGTATGGGTGGGAGCGCCTCTGCAACCCCAAGGCGGGCTCGGCCCCGTCCGTCGTCTCGTACCACCTGCAGCTCGTCAAGGGATACGACGACATGATCAACGGCAAGGCAACCGAGCTTGCCGGAGTCACCTGCCCGGATGACTACACGCTGAAGGTCGAGCTGAGCGCCCCGTATGCCGACTTCCCCTACGTAACGTCGTGCACGCCCCTCTCGCCCATCCCTGACTGCGCGAAGAAGGACTTTGACACCTACACCAAGGCCCCGGTGGGCAACGGCCCCTTCAAGATGGATGGCACGTGGAAGGACGACCAGTACATCAACCTCAAGCGCTTTGACGACTACGCCGGGCCAAACACCGCAAACGTCGACGGAGTCAACTTCTCGATTCAGAAGGATGCCGACACCGCGTTCCGCGAGTTCGAGGCCGGAAACCTTGATGTGTGCGACATTCCCACCGGCCGAATCAAGGAGACCGAGGATTCCTATGGGGCCTCCAAGGACGGCTTCACAGCGACCCCAGGCAACCAGACCCTCACCGGAGAGGTTCTGTACACGGAATACCTCGCCTACAACGTTAACGACAAGGTCCTCTCGAACGTGAAGGTGCGCCAGGCCATGTCCCTAGCCCTCGACCGCCAGAAGATCTGCGACACGCTCTACGAGGGCACTGCCAAGCCCGCCGGGGACATCGTTCCCCCGGGCATCAAGGGCAACGACGAGAGCACCTGGACCTATACCGCCTACGACAAGGACAAGGCCGAGAAGCTGCTGGACGAGGCCGGTTACAAGGCCGACTCCAACGGGGATCGTGGAATCAACATAGACTTCATGGTGTCGTCCTCGAGCTCCACGGACGAGTTCACGATGATGATCAACGACTGGAAGGCAGTCGGGATCACCGTGACGATCGACCAGATGGAGTACGCCTCCATGCTCTCGAAGTACACCGATGGGACGTTCCAGCTGGGGTCGCGTGGCTGGACCGCCGACTACCCCATCATGGACAACTTCCTGCAGCCCCTGATGTACACCGGGGTGGGCGACAACGTGTCCCACTACTCGAACAGCAAGTTCGACGCCAAGCTCGACGAGGCTCGAAAGACGGTGGACGAGGACAAGCGCATCGAGCTCATGCACGAGGCCGACGCAATCGCGGCCGAGGACATGCCCATCATCCCCATCATCCACAAGGGCCTGAGCAAGGTCTGCTCCAAGAACTTCACCAACGTGATTGTTGACGCGGCGCGTTGCCCCGAGCTGCACTCCGCCAAGAAGGCATAGCCCCCCTGGCAGGGGAGGGGAGAAGGGCGCGCCCCGGAAGCCACATGGCCTCCGGGGCGCGCTGTCATTCCGGGTCGTGGGCTCAGCGCTTGATTGGATCTGGTAGCGGGGACTCCGCGAACGCATCGACGAAGTCGGCGAGCCAGTCCGCCATCGACGTGAGCATGTCCCTCCCCCACTCGGCACTCGCCCCTGCCGGGTCATCCGGACCAATCCACCCGTTTGTTGCATAGCGCCTCGCACGACGCAGCAACGCTGGCGTTGCCCCCTCGAACTCCACGGAGTCGAATCCCACGGTGCGAAGCCGCTCTCCCCCGTCATCGACAAGGTCCATCGGAGCGATTGCGCCGAGGTCGACCGCCGACGGGTCAATCCACAGGTTGGCGGACGTCTCCTGGGCCCCTCCATGGCCACCGCCCCATTTGGGGTCAAGTTGCCCGGCGAGTTTCCACCAGTTGACGAGAGCCACCTGGGCACCACGATCGTTTAGCTCGTACCCTGTCCGAGTCAGCGCCCTGGTGTTGCCTCCGTGGCCGTTAACGAAGACGAAGTGCCTCGCGCCATAGCGAAAGAGCTGGCGAGAGATGCGCCGGACAATCTCGAACAGCAACTCATCTCCCAGGGAGAGCGTTCCCGGGTAGTCAACGAAGTGGTCCGCCGAGCCAAGTTTGAGGGTTGGCCCCACCAGGACCTGCGGGCGCCGCTCGTCCAGGAGCTCGAGGATGCGCTGCGGTGCCATCCAGTCCGTTCCAAGAGGGTTGTGCCTGCCATGATTCTCCGTGCTGCCAAAGCCGAGTACGACGAGGTCATTCCTGGCAAAGTAGTCCTCGACCTTAGGCCACGTGCTTCTCTCTAGAAACATGCCGCCTCCCTACTCGTGACGCTCCACGAACTCCTCGACAACGTCGTTGTAGACCTGAGGCTGCTCCGAGTGGACGCAGTGGGTACCTCCCCTGAAAAGATGCCACTCGCAGTTGGGAATCCCGTCAACCACCTGCTTGGCAATGTAGGGGGTGCACTCGTCCGCCTCCCCCGAGGTGAAGAGGGTGGGGATAGAGATGCGATGGAGGTCGTCGGTGATGTCCCAATGCGACAGTTTCCCCGTCACCACGAACTCGCTCATCCCCTGCATGAAGTGATAGCACTCCTTGCCCGGCTCGTCCTTGGGACGCCTGAGCTTGGGATCCTCGTCCTCCGCGCTCACCTTGCACACGTGCCTACGGTAGTATTCGTCGCTCGCAGCCTTGACCTCGGGCCGCTCGTAGTCACCATCCTCGTCTGCCTGCACAAGGGCCTTCTGCATGTCAACGGGAAGATAGCCACGGAGTCGATTCGCCTCCTCAAGCCACAGGTCAAGGGACGCGGGGCCACTTGCGACGACCATGGAGGCAATGCCGGCGGGACGGTGCGTGGCGTACTGCATGGCGAGCATGCCACCCCAGGAGTGGCCCCAAAGGTGGATGCGTTCGAGCCCGAGCTCGCGGCGAACGACCCTGAGCTCATCCTCGAAGAAGGCAGCGCTCCACTGGTCCGGAAGGGCCGGAGACTTGGACTTTCCGCAGCTCATCTGGTCATAGTAGATGACGGCCCGACCATACCTCTCCGCTATGTCGTCGAGAGAAGTTACATAGTAATGGGCTGACCCCGGCCCACCATGGAGCGCGAGGATGGGCAGCCTTCCCGTGTCGCACTCGCCCACGATCCTGTAATAGGTCTTGTATCCGGCGAAGGGGATGTACCCTTCCTGAACCTTGACGCTCATGCGTTCCCCTCCTGTCTAGAAGCCCCTCGCGACCTCGACCGTCAGATGAGAGACTACCTCGACGGCGACTCGCGCCGTCTCCTCCACGTCATCGAGCGCGCAGATGGCGGTGCCCGCATGCACGTAGCGGCAGGGCACGCCGGCAACGACGCTGGGGACGTCCATCATGTGGGCCGGGCCGCCGTCGGTCCCGCCGCCCTCGCGCACGCTGGTCTGGCATGCCAAGCCGGCCTCGCTCGCGCACTTGAGGACAAAGCGCTGGTAGCGCGGGTTGGTGATCATGCAGCAGTCAAAGTAGCGGAACATCGGCCCATGGCGCAGCGCCGTCTGGATGTCGTCAGGCGCCTGGAAGGTGTCGTCGGCGGGGCAGCCCTCGAACATGAACGCGACCTGGGGTTTGAAGTGCCTGATCGCGGCGGCCACGCCCCTCTCGCCCACCTCCTCCATGGACGAGATGCTCGCGACGACGTCGAAGGGGAGGTCGTCGCGGCGGGACAGCTCGCGGAGCGCCAGCAGCTCGGCCGTCACGCCGGCACGGCAGTCGAAGGCCTTGCCAAAGGCGATGCCCGTCTGGTCGTCGTAGCAGAAGCTGGTGGCGGGAACCACGGGCTCGCCCATCCCCATGTGGAAGCGCTCGATCGCGTCCTCCTTGGAGGTGGCGCCCACGTCCAGGATCATGGGGCTGTCGCCCGCGGCGGCCTCTGCCTTGGACATGAAGTGCGGGGGCTTGATGCCCACGACGCCGTGCCGCCACACGCCGTCCGTCCCGCGAACGAGGACGTCCTGGCCAGCGAGCACGTGGGGAGAGAAGCGCCCGAGCTCCACGAAGGACATCGTGCCGTTGGAGCGGATGGAGCGAACCATGCCGCCGACCTCGTCCCCGTGCGCATCGAGCATGACGACGGGCTTCTTGCCCGTAAAGTTGTTCGGGGTAATGAGGGCGTCCATGAGGGAGTTGGTCTCGACGCTGGCCCACCCCTCGCAGAACTCCCTCACGACCTCCACAGTCTCGTCCTCGAAGCCCGAGGGTGACTTGGCGTTGCTCAAGCTTCCGAGCAGACCCACCGTCTCGCTGCGGTCAAGTTCCATCGTTCCTCCGATCCCTCGTCCGATTGGACGAGCTTGAACCACTTGTGTCAGATCTTTTCACACGGTCAGTCGCTTGCGCCGCACCCGAAGGCGTCGACCGTGCGGACCGGCATCGGCCGCGGAAGAGGCGCGCGCCGCATCGCGCCGATGAAGTCAACAAGGTAGGACCCCACACCCTCCATCATCTGGCGGCCCCACTCGGGGTCGGCATGCGACGGGTCGTCGGGGCCAATCCAACCGTTCCCGGCATAGCGGCAGGCATCACGTGGAAAGGCAACGTGTGCCCCCTTGTAGAGCACGTTGTCCCAGCCGTCGGTCGGTAACTCGTCCGAGATGTCGTTTGAAAGGTCCATGGGCCCGAGTGCAGAACGGTCAACGAGAGAGGGGTTCACTGCCATGACCGCGGCGGTCTCCTCCGCCCCGCCGTGACCGCCGCCCCAAGCAGGGTTGAGCTCCCCCGCCATGAGCCACCAGTTGGCGAGTGCGGCAAGGCACCCCCTCCGATTAAGTCCCTCGCAGACGGCGGAGAGCGGCTTGATGTTGGGGCCGTGGCCGTTGATCACGAGAAAGCGCCGCGCCCCATAGTCGTAGAGTTGGTCCGTGATTCGCTTCACCAGTTTCATCAGCAGGTCATATCCAATAGAGAGGGTCCCGGGAAACCCAACGAGGTCGTCGGCGTTTCCATAGGGGATGGTCGGCGCCACGAGGACGTCGGGATCGCCCCTCTCGGCAAGGCCGCGCTCGATGATGTCGAGCAGGAGGTTGGGGGCCAGGGTGTCGGTCCCCAGCGGATTGTGCCTCCCGTGCTCCTCGGTGCTGCCGACGGCAAGGACCACAAGGTCCTCTCCCCCAGCAAAGTACGCCTGGACGCGTGGCCAAGTTGAAAGTTCGATGCGCATGGAACCCCCTATCCCCCGCAAAGGCGGGGACACCCAACCTGAGCAATTGTTGAAATTCACTATATCGCCCTGTTGTTAAGGGGCGTTGAACAAATGAGGGTGCCCGCACTGGGGAAGCCAGGGTGGGGAGCAACGGTCACCCCCAACCGCCGACAACGCAAAAGGGCCCAGGGGAGAAACACCTGGGCCCCTGCATGTCTGGTCGGGACGACTGGATTCGAACCAGCGACCTCACGGTCCCGAACCGTGCGCGCTACCAAACTGCGCCACGTCCCGTAGCTTGCTTAATCTAGCAGATTTGCCACGCGGATGGAAGCCGCTGCGTCAAATCGGCCTACGTCCTACCCCGCGATCTCGTCCCTGCTGGAGACGACGCGCGTGGCACAGGACCAAAGTCCCTGCTCGTCGTGGGCGAGGGAGGCGATGCGCTCGGCGTCCGCATGGCTGGAGCAGATGCCAAAGACACAGCTCCCGGATCCGGACACCATGCTTGCTTTGACGCCATCCTGCGCGGCAAGCCATCTCTCGACCTCGGCGACCTGGCCCTCGGCACGCCGCGCGGCGCCGGAGAGGTTGTTGTACAGGCTCCTTGCGACGTCCGTCACGCTGCCGCCGGACAGGGCCCTGAGGATTCCCGTGGTCCCCAGGGGGTCAATGGGGTCGCGGTCGAACTCGGCGTACGCCTGGGCCGTGGAGACGCCGCCCCTGGGCCTGACGAGGACGATGGGAACGTCGCCCATGGCGGGAAACACCCTGCACAGCACATCGCCGGCACCCTCGAGGAGCGAGGGGGCGAGGTTGAGGAAGAAGGGGACGTCCGCCCCGACCGAGCGCGCGACCTCGACGACCGCGTCACTTGCGGGAAGCACGTCCCAGAGGGTGCAGAGCGCGAGGATGGTTGCGGCGCCGTCCGACGAGGAGCCGCCGAGGCCGCTCTGCGGGGGGACGCGCTTCTCGATCGAGACCAGGTACTCGGGAGAACGACCGAAGGCCGCGCAGAGGCGCTCGGCCGCGACGTAGGCGGTGTTGTCCCTCTCGCCCACCCCGGCGTCCACGTCCATCGTGACGTGAAGGGGATTGCCCGGGGCCTCGCTCACGGTGACCCTGTCGGCAAGGCCCAGGGCCACCATCACCGAGTCTGCCCTGTGATAGCCGCGCTCGTCCCTTCCGGGGTGAATCCCCAGGTGGAGGTTCACCTTGGCGGGCGCCAGGACGGTGACGGAGCGCACGGCCTACTGCTCCTGGATGTCGGAGAAGTCGAGCACACGCTCGCCGGTGTCCGGGTCGTACAGCTCGACGGTGGAGGTGAGGACGTCCACGTACTGGTAGGACTGGCGCGCCTTGCGGCCGCGACGCTCCTCGACCTCGATGACGAAGAGGGTGGGATAGGCACCGACGAGCGTGCCCGTGCGCTCGACGACGCGCGAACGGCCCATGTTGGCGCGAACCTTGACCCGCTTGCCCTGAAGACCCTTAAGTTCATCGCGGATTTCGTCTACCCTGTTGACGGGTGGGATCTCTGATTCCATATGAAGGTACCTCCATGAAGCGGCGGCGGGAAGGCGTGCCCTCCCGCCGCCTTGTGTCATGCAGCCTTCAAGTGTATAGCAGCAGGTGCGTGTTCACGAAAGGTAGACAGGCATCGTAGTGAGGAGACGCCATGGACCAGGAGCGCAGCAGTCGTGTGATGGACAACCTACGAAAGATGGGGCTCTCGCAGGCACTTATCTGTGACCCGCTGTCCATCTGGTACCTGACGGGCTATTACACCGAGCCCCTGGAGCGCTTCCTTGCGCTGTACCTGAGCCCCAGCGGTTCCGTCATGTTTGCCAACAGCCTCTTTCCCGACGCCACGGGCGCGGCGGACCGGCTGGTGACCTTCGACGACACCGAGGACCCCATCCCCCTGGTTGCGGCAAACTGCGACCCCGGCTCCGAGCTTGGGGTGGATAAGGACCTGGCGGCGCGCTGGCTCGTGCCCCTCATGGACTCCAAGGCGGCAAGCGGCTTCAGGCTCGCCTCGAAGGCGGTGGATGACGCCCGCTCCATCAAGGATGACCGCGAGCAGGGCCTGATGCGCCAGGCGAGCCTGACCAACGACCTCGCGATGTCCTGGCTCGCCTCGCAGGTGCGGGAGGGTGCCACCGAGCTCTCCATCGCCGAGGGCCTGCTGGGCGAGTACCGCTCGCTGGGGGCGCAGGACCACTCGTTCCCGCCGATCGTCAGCTACGGAACGCACGCCGCCGACCCGCACCACGAGCCCGACCAGACGCCCCTCTCCAAGGGTGACATGGTCCTCTTTGACGTGGGCTGCAAGCAGGACTGGTACTGCTCCGACATGACCAGGACGTTCTTCACGGCGGAGCCCACGGCGCACCAGCTCGAGGTGTACGACACGGTCCGCAGGGCAAACGAGGCGGCGGAGGCGATCGTACGTCCGGGCGTCACGTTTGCGCAGATCGACCTCACCGCCCGCAAGGTCATCGAGGACGCGGGCTTTGGCCCCTACTTCACCCATCGCCTGGGGCACCAGATCGGACTCACCGACCACGAGCCCGGCGACGTGAGCGCCACGCACGACGAGCCCGTGCGGCCGGGGCAGTGCTTCTCCATCGAGCCGGGGATCTACCTGCCCGACGACATGGGCGTGCGCATCGAGGACCTGGTCATCGTGACCGAGGACGGATGCGAGGTCCTCAACCACTACACCCACGAGCCGGTGGTGCTCGACGCCTAGGCAGGGCGAGAGGGACGGCGCGCCCCCGCGGGAAGCCAGCTCCTGCGGGGGCGCGCCTCTCTCATATGCCTGTGGTGCTGCTAGTCGTGCGGGCAGAGGCTCAGCGCGGCCTCGTCAGCCACGACCACGCAGTTGGTGTGCAGCTGCAGGATGGACGCCGGCACCTTGGGCGTGACGGGACCAAAGCACATGTCGTACACGGCCTGGGCCTTTGCCTCGCCGTTCGCAATCACCAGGATGCTCCTCGCGCGCATGATGGTCTGGACCCCCATGGTGTAGGCCTGCCGCGGCACATCCTCCTCGCGCTCGAAGAGGCGGCTGTTGGCTTCGATGGTGCTCTGGGTGAGGGTGACGCAGTGCGTCCCCTTGCTGAACACGTCGTCCGGCTCGTTGAACCCGATGTGCCCGTTCCTGCCGATGCCCAGGAGCTGGAGGTCGGGGTAGCCCGCCTCCTCCACCATGCGATCGTACTCGGCGCACGCCTCGTCGGCGTTGGGGTTGGATCCGTCGGGCACGTGGGTGTTGGCGATGTCGATGTTGACCTTGTCGAAGAAGTTCTTGCGCATGAAGCAGTGGTAGCTCTGCGGGTCCTCGTGCGTGAGGCCGCGGTACTCGTCCAGGTTGTACGTGTGCACCTTGGAGAAGTCACAGTCGCCCTTGGCGCACCAGGCGGCGAGCTGGCCGTAGGTTCCTAGCGGGGTGGTTCCCGTGGCGAGCCCCAGGACGCTATCGGGCTTGAGGATCACCTGGGCCGAGATGATGTTTGCCGCCTTGCGGCTCATGTCCCTGTAGTCGACGGTGCGGATGATGCGCATGCTACCTCCTCCCCGAACGACGCCTGACGCCGTCCAGAGCAAGTGGTGTGGCAACAAAATACCAGCTCACACCATGTGCTTGCGAATACCGCTACAGCTTAGCAGCAAGATCCTGGAGTGCGTGGAAGCGATGCGAAATTGCATTCTTCTCCTCGGGCGAAAGCTCCGCCATGGTCTTGCCCGGCGTGTCGTCGGGATGGAACAGCGGGTCGTAGCCAAAGCCGTTCTGGCCGCGGGGAGAGAGGCCCACCACGCCCTCGCAGTCGCCCTCGCCCGAGATGACCTCCTCGCCGTCCTCGTCGCGCTGCACCAGGACCACGCTGCTGTGGAAGCGCGCGCGGCGGCGCTCGGCGGGGACGCCTTCGAGCTCGCGCAGGAACTTCTCGTTGTTGGCGGCGTCGTTGCCGTGCTCTCCGGCGTAGCGGGCGCTGAAGATTCCCGGCGCCCCGTCCAGGGCGTCCACGCACAGCCCGGAGTCGTCGGCGACCGCCATGCACAGGCCCGTCTCGTCCAGGGCCGCCCGCGCCTTGATGACCGCGTTGTCGTGGAAGGTCTGGCCATCCTCGACCGGGTCGGGGAAGCTCCCCAGCTGCCCCAGGGCGACGAACCTCACGCCCTCCATCACGGGCGAGAGGATCGCCTCGATCTCGGTGACCTTGTGCGCGTTGCCGGTGGCGACCACCACGGTCGACGCCGGGTCCAGCTCAGAGATGTCCACGTGCTCCATGTGCCTCTCCTCCTCCGCCGCGCCGACGGCACCGGCCGCCGGGCGGACTCGCTACGACCTGAAGTTGGTGACCCTCTCCTGCAGCTCGACGAGCTTGGCCACGCCCGCCTGCCCCATGTCGAGCAGGTCGTTGAGCTGGTCGCGAGAGAGGGTCGCCCGCTCGCCCGTGCACTGGGCCTCGACGATGCCGCCGTCACCGGTGCACACCAGGTTCATGTCAACCTGCGCGTGCGAGTCCTCGGGGTAGTCGAGGTCAAGGAGCTCGACCCCGTCGACAACGCCCATGCTGATGGCTGCCACCTGGCCCGTGAGCGGCAGGCGGGCGATGACGCCGCGCTCCACGAACGACATGAGCGCATCGTGGAGGGCAACCCACGCCCCGGTGATCGATGCGGTGCGGGTCCCCCCGTCCGCCTGGATCACGTCGCAGTCGCAGGTGACGGTGAACTCGCCCAGGCGCTCCATGTCCACGACCGCACGCAGGCTCCTGCCGACGAGTCGCTCGATCTCCATGCTGCGACCCTTGCGCCTGCCGTACTCGCGGCGCGTACGCGTGTTGGTGGAGGCGGGGAGCATCGCGTACTCGGCGGTGACCCAGCCAAGCCGCTGCCCGCGCCTCCAGCCGGGGACGCCCTCCTCCACGGTCGCGGTGCACATGACCCTGGTGTCACCAAACTCGGCGAGGCACGAGCCGTGCGCGTTCTTCATCACGTCGCGGGTGAGCTTGACCGGACGCATCTGGTCTGCGGCGCGCCCGTACGAGCGCTCGCGGGGGGCTGGGCTGTCTGCCATGCGATGGCTCCAAACGACGACGGGCCCCGAAGGGCCCGTGGATGGCTGGTGGGCGATGACGGGTTCGAACCGCCGACCTTGTGCGTGTAAGGCACCTGCGCTAGCCGCTGCGCCAATCGCCCGTAACAGGCAGAGTGTAGCACACAGCCCCTGGCCCTCCCGAGGGTCGACAGGGGAGAGACGCCCGGGGACGGACACTCCGGTGGGGCTTTCGCGGGGTGGCACTCCGAGCCCCCTCCCCGCCCCACGCGCGCATATACTTGGTCGCATGAATACGACACTTGAATCCATAGCCTCCCTCCTGGGAGGGGCGGGCTTCCTCGCACGCAAGCCGAGCCTGGGCGACGCGGCGAGCACCTCCGTCACGGGAGCGGACAGCGACTCCCGCTTCGCCGCACCCGGCCACCTGTTCGTGTGCAAGGGCGCCGCCTTCCGCCCCCAGTACCTCGCCTCCGCCATCGCGGACGGCGCGGTCGCGTACCTGTGCGACGAGTCCCATGCGGACGCCCTCGCACCCGTGGCGGGGAACGTGCCCGCGCTGGTCGCGACGGACGACGGCCTGAGGCCCGCGATGGCCCTCGCCTCCGCCGAGGCCTGGGGGCACCCCGACCACGACCTCGACGTGGTGGGAATCACCGGCACCAAGGGCAAGAGCACCACTTCGTACATGCTGCGAACCATCCTGGACGCCGGGGAGCCGTATTCCCGGGCGGGCATCCTGGGTTCCATCGAGACCTTTGACGGCAGGGAGCGGGCGGAGAGCGTCAACACCACGCCGGAGGCTCCGGACCTGTGGCGCCACCTCGCCAACGCCCGTGACGCCGGCCTCCCCCACATGGTGATGGAGGTCTCGAGCCAGGCGCTCAAGTACGACCGCGTGGACCACCTGCGCCTGGACGTGGCCTGCTTCCTCAACATCGGCAGGGACCACATCTCTCCGCGCGAGCACCCCAGCTTCGAGGACTACTTCCAGAGTAAGCTGCGCATATTTGACCAGGCACGGGTCGCCGTCGTCAACCTGGGGACCGACCACGTGGACGAGGTCCTCTCGCGCGCGTCCCGCTGCGAGAGGGTCGTGACCTTCTCCACCGAGGGCGACCGTTCGGCGGACGTGTGGGCGGACGACGTCGCCCCGTTCATGGGCGGCATCCGCCTCGTGGCGCACACCCCCAGCTGGGAGGGCGAGCTCGTGGTGAGCATGCCGGGCCTCTTCAACGCCGAGAACGCCCTCTGCGCCGTCGCCGCGTGCGAGGTGTTGGGGGTTGGCTACGACCAGGTGCGGGACGGTCTTGCCAAGGTGAGCGTCCCGGGGCGCATGGAGCTGCTCCCCTCCCCCACCCCACGGGTGGTCGGAATCGTCGACTACGCCCACAACAAGCTGAGCTACCAGCGTTTCTTCTCGTCCATAAGCAAGGAGTTCCCAGGCAGGTCCATCATCGCCGTCCTGGGGGCACCCGGGGGGAAGGCGTACGAGCGCCGCCACGAGCTGCCCGAGGAGGCGAGCAAGTGGGCCGACGTCCTCATCTACACGGAGGAGGACCCCGCCGGCGAGCCCGTTGAGCAGATCTGCCGGCAGCTCGCGGACGCGACGCCCGAGGGCCAGGCCCACGAGGTAATCGTCGATCGCCCCCAGGCAGTCCGGCGTGCCGTGGAGCTGGCACTCCAAGGCGAGCGTGGCGCCGTCGTGTGCCTTCTTGCCAAGGGAGACGAGACGCGCCAGCACGTTGGAGACTCGTACGTGCCGTGCGAGACCGACGGAGCGCTCTTCGCCCGCGCGATGCGCGAGCTCTACCACAACTGAGACGAAGTACCCACGGTGGCGCCCCCGATGGGTGCCACTCTCTTGTCGAAAGGACACCGACGTGCCAGCAGCACTCTCGCTCCCGACCTTCCCGACCGACGCCGCGTCGCTCCCCAGCGACCTCGCCGATTCGCTCGGCCGCATCCGCCACGTCATCAGTGACACCGACAACACCATGATCTGCCACAGCACCGCGCTCCGCGACGCGGCGGGGAGGCCGTCCGACGAGCTCCCCCGCACCCTCGTGGCCATGGCGTCCGCCGGCATGGACGTGATCCCCTGCACGGGCCGCAACCGCGCCATGATCCGCGAGGACGCGCGCATCCTGGGGCTCCCCGGCTGGATAGGCGAGATGGGCGGCATCCTGTGCCTCCACGAGGGCCAGGAGGGCGGCTGGCGCTACTTCACGGCCGACATGCCCTACGACCCCTCCTGCGGGAGGACGCCCCACGACGTGATCATGGCGACGGGCGTGGTGGGCCGTCTCCTGGACCGCTGGTACGACTGCCTGGAGACCTACAACGACAACAACATCGGCTACCAGTACCGCGAGGTTACCGTGGCGCTGCGCGGCGCCGTCATGGAGGACGAGGCGCAGCGGATGCTGGACGAGACGGGCCTGCCCCTCTACCTGGCGGACAACGGGTTCGTCTCGCGCGTGACTGGCAAGACCATCCTGCCCGCCGCCCAGTCGGGGCACCTGGAGGACGTGCACACCTACCACATCACCCCGCGCGGCCTGGACAAGGGCTCGGCCGTGCGGCGCTACATCGAGCTCATGGGCTGGGATCCCGCCGAGGTCATGGCGTGCGGCGACTCCCCCGCCGACTGCGCCATGGCCCCCCACGTGGGCACCTTCCTTCTCATGCGCAACGGCATCGACAATCCCAAGGCCCAGGCGGCGCTCGCCACGAGCGGCAACGCGTGGGTCTCGTCGAGGGATGCCACGGACGGCTTCTGCGACGCCATGCACACCCTGGTCGAGCTGAGAAGGCGCTCGTAGGGAGCGGTGTCTTAAGGTAGCGGAAAGCATTGCGCCCCTTGGGTCAAGCATCGGCCCGAGGGGCGCTTCCCAAAGCTGGCGTTAAGCCTGCGTTGCTACGCTCTCCCCAAGGTAAGGGGCGGTGTCCCGGCCTCGGAAGGGAGCCATCGATGGGCGGCAAGATGACCAGGAGGGCGTTTCTCTCCGCCGGAGCGGTCTCGGCGGGGCTCATCGGCGCCCTGGGGGCCTATAACCTGCAAGGGACGAGCGCCCAGACGGCGGCGACGGATTATTCGAGCCTTGCGCTTGATGACTCCGCCTGGCAGTACGACTCCGACAACGACATCTACTACCAGCTCGGCGTGCAGTACTGCCTGAGCCCCGCCGCACCCGCCATCGAGTCGATGGGGATCTACGTCCCGGGTGCCTACCTCAGCGCCACGGCAAACTCCGACGGGCCGACCTACACCTGCGAGGTCAACGTTGATGGGACGGTTGGGGACTACACGGCCAAGGACGCACCCATCGCGATGCCCGTCACCACCAACGGCTACGCCCCGCAGAACCCTCCCACCTCGTACAGCTCCGACGACGTGAAGACCTACGCAGCCGCCGGCATGGTGTACGTCCTTGCGGGATGCCGCGGAAGGAGCAACGGGACCAACTCCGACGGGTCGGAGTACGACGGCGGCGCCCCGTGGGGCGTGACCGACCTCAAGGCGGCAATACGCTGCCTCCGCCACAACGGCGACGCCCTTCCGGGAAGCACGGACCGCATCTTCATCTTTGGCGTGTCCGCCGGCGGCGCCCAGAGCGCCGTGGTCGCCTCCACGGGGAACGCGTCGGAGTATGGCCCCTACCTCCAGTCGATTGGCGCCGTGACGGGGGAGGGCTCCTCCGACGCCGTATGCGGGGTGGCGTGCTGGTGCCCCGTGACGTCGCTCGACTCGGGCAACGAGGCCTACGAGTGGATGATGGGACAGTTCTCGACCGTCGACACGCGCGCGCAGGGCACCTGGACCAGGGCGCTGTCGCAGGACATGGCACGGGAGTTCGTCTCGTACATAAACGGGTCCGACATCGAGGACGCCGACGGCAACCGCCTGACCCTCTCCGAGGGGGGAGAGGGGATCTACACCTCGGGCAGCTACTACGACCAGATGCTCTCGACCATCGAGGGCTCGCTCGACAACTTCCTCGGCGACACGAGCTTTCCCTATGCCACCGACGACGCCACCTACGACGACGCACAGGCCTATGTCGACTCGCTCAACTCGGACGAGGATTGGGTGACCTACGACGCGTCCTCCAACACGGCGACGATCTCGAGCATCGGCGCGTTCGTGAGGCACTGCAAGCCCCCGACCAAAGTCGTTGCCGCGTTTGACGCCCCCGACAAGAGCGCCATGGAGAACCTCCTGATGGGCGACCACGACCAGGACGCCCGCCACTTTGACGCGACCATGGCCGACCTGATGGAGGACAACGCCAGCGAGTACTCCTCCCTGAGCGGCTATGACTCCAGCTACGCCTCGGACTGGGCGTGCGACGTCCAGACCAAGGACGCCCTGGGCACCGAGCAGGCCGTCCGCCTGAGCATGTACAGCCCGCTCTACTACCTGTGCCCCTCGGGAGACGGCTACGGCACCTCCACCGTGGCGCCAAACTGGAGAATCCGCAGCGGCATCACCCAGGGCGAGACCTCACTTGCCACCGAACTCAACCTGGCGCTGGTCCTCGCCCACGACTCGTCGGTGTCCAACCTCGACTTCCAGACGGTCTGGGCGCAGGGGCATACGGTCGCCGAGAGGAGCGGGGACCACACGCAGAACCTCATCGCGTGGATTGCATCCTGCCTCTCGTAGAGGGCTCCCAGCGGAATCATTACCACCCGCATAGCGGGTGGTTTACTCTTAGGGTATAACCCAGAAAAGCCGGCCAGGGACTCAAGTCCCTGGCCTTCACTTCGTTCAGGCCCGATGGCCGCTTGACTCGTGGCGTGCCCGTCAAACGGGCTGTGCCAGGCTACCTCTTGAACGGATCCTCATACTCCTTGACGCTCAGCCGGTCCAGGGCGATGTCCGCCCGCTCCTGCTCCCGGATGTACTTCGCGATCGTGGCCTCGTTCAGGCCGACGGTGGACACGTAGTAGCCCTCCGCCCAGAACTTCCTGTTCCCGAACTTGTACTTGAGGTTCGCGTGCCTGTCGAACATGAGGAGCGAGCTCTTTCCCTTCAGGTATCCCATGAAGCTCGACACGCTGATCTTGGGCGGGATGCTCACCAGCATGTGCACGTGGTCGGGCATGAGGTGCCCCTCGATGATCTCGACCCCCTTCCACTGGCATAGCTGCCTGAGGATCTGCCCGAGGTCCTCGCGGTATTGGTTGTAGATGGCCCTTCTCCTATACTTTGGGCAAAACACGATGTGGTACTTGCACATCCACTTGGTGTGCGCGAGGCTGTTCGCCTTCTGTGCCATGGTGTTCTCCTTCCTCTCGCGGCCGGCGACCTGAACAACCGCCATCCTAGAGGGGAGGGAGTTTCGTTGCATAGCGTCAGTGCCATCCACCCGCTGAGCGGGTGGTTCTCTGTGTCGCGCGTGGCGCGACACAGGCTAAAGCCATGAAAGAAGCCCCGCCGGCGAGTGCCGACGGGGCTCTTGGGGGATGAACTTACCTGCGAATCGGTCCTTAGAAGTTGACCGGCTCGTCGTAGTAGCAGCACTTCAGGATCTTCTCGAAGTCCTCTGCCTTGGTCTCGCGCGGGTTCTCGGGCGTGCAGGCATCCTTGACCGCGTTGGCCGCGATGGTCGGGAGCTTCTCCAGGAACTCCTTCTCGGAGACCATGACGGGCTCGCCGGTCTCGTCGGCCTTGACGCCGCCGTTGGCGTAGTTGTTGATGCTCTGCGGAATGTGCAGCTCGTCGTTCATGCTGCGGATCTTCTGCACCAGCGACTCGATGAGCTGGTCGTCGGTGGTGCCGGGAAGGTGCAGGATCTCCTTGGCGACGTAGGCATAGCGCTCGTGGGCGCGAGGATCCTTCGAGTTCCACTGGATGGCCTTGCCCAGGTACATGGCGTTGGCGGCACCGTGGATGATGTGGCCGTTCTCAAACGCCGCGCCGGTCTTGTGCGCCATGGAGTGCACGATGCCGAGCAGGCCCGAGGAGAAGGCCAGGCCGGCGAGGCACTGGGCCTCGTGCATGTGCTTGCGACCCTCGTGGTCGCCGGTGTAGGAGACGGGCAGCCACTGGGTGATCTCGCGGATGCCGTGCAGGGCGTCGGCGTCGGTGAACATGGAGGCAGCGGTCGAGACGTACGCCTCGAGGCAGTGCGTGAGGGCGTCCATGCCGGTGTGGGCGCAGAGCTTCTGGGGCATGGAGTAGGTGAGCTCGGGGTCGACGATGGCGACGTCGGGCGTGATGTTGAAGTCGGCCAGGGGATACTTGATGCCGTGCTGGTAGTCGGTGATGACCGAGAAGGCGGTCACCTCGGTAGCGGTGCCGGAGGTGGAGCTAATGGCGCAGAAGTGCGCCTTGTGACGCAGCTCGGGGAACGAGAACGGCTGGATGATGTTGTCGAACTTCTCGTCGGGGTACTCGTAGAACACCCACATGGCCTTTGCCGCGTCGATGGGGGAGCCACCGCCGATGGCGACGATCCAGTCAGGACCAAACTCCTCCATGAACTTGGCGCCCTTCTGCACCGTCTCGATCGACGGATCGGACTCGACGCCCTCGAACAGCTTGACCTCGAAGCCGGCGTCCTCCAGGTCCTTCTGGACATCCTGCAGGAAGCCGCCGCGGCGCATGCTGTGGCCACCAGAGACGATGACGGCCTTTTTGCCCTTGAGGTTCTTCACCTCGTGGCGAGCGCCCTCACCAAAGTACAGGTCACGCGGGTTGGTAAAACGTCCCATTACACTCTCCTCCTTCTGCCGGCAACCGCCCCCAGCGGAGCCGACAACGAGTCGCCCAATGCGACGATTGCGGGCGAACCCCTCGCCCGCTGTTCAACCATGGGGGATGGGACACGGATCCCATCCGCTAGAGAGAATACCCATAGGGTTCTAATGCACGCTCAGGAATCATCTCGCCGAATTTCTCGACCGTATACTGAATACTGATTGTGTTTCTATTGACTTTTTTGAATGTACACTATATAGAATACATTCACCATCTGATATGAGATGCCTTCGCATCCGCACCCCCAACAATCCCGAGTCACGACGTCGTCCGCGGTGTCACCCGCGTCATTGCCCAGCGGCTTCGATGGGAGCGTGCTTACCCCTCCCCGGCCCCGCACGGATTCTTCGGAGGCGGGCATCCTCCCGAACAGGTCGAGCCAGCGGCTGGCGTCACCGCCACGCACCGCGACACACCCTGCGCGCGGTCGACAGCTGAGATACGATGGAATGTCGTAGACACGCTTTGGGAGGAGGCACATGTCGTTCGACCCCAGCAGGGAGGACTACCAGCGCCTGGCGCTTCGCTTTGTGAGCCAGCTCGACGGGACGGACCCGCTGAGGGCCGCCAGGGAGTTTGCGACCTTTGGCCGCCGGTTTGCCCAGGACCGGGACTCGCTTCCCCAAACCGACGAGGACAGGGCGTTTCACCTGGTCTCCCTCGCGGCGACGATCATCGACTACGACCTGCCCTTCTCCCGCGGCGGAACGTCCCAGGACCTCCTCAAGCGCGCGCGCAGCCTGCTCAACGAGGCGATTTCGCTGGACCCTCGCTGCTACGACGCCATCCGCATGCTTCGCGCCGCTGACATCCCCTCGTTCGACCTCTACTACAAGTTCCTGGAAGAGGCCGCGGACGAGGTGGGCGCCCACTGTCGGGAGCAGCGCGACCTGATGCTTGCGACCCACGAGGGGGACCGGGCGGTCCTTGCGAGCAAGATCGCCATGCACCCCTACCTCCGCTGGCTGGGCATGCAGGCGTCAAAGGCGGTCATCTGCGGGCGCAACCGGCAGGCAATAGGGGTCTGCGACAGGCTGCTGGAGCTTGACCCCGACGACACCGCAGACGCCAGGTTCACGGCGGCAATCGCCTATGCCAAGCTGGAGGACGAGGACGGCCTGGACGCGCTCGCGCGTCGGACACGTCGCCTCTCGATCGAGCGGGCGAGAGGCCCCGAGGACGCGTGGATGCAGATCGCCCGCATGTCACTCCTGTTCAAGCAGTACCGAATGGCCGAAGCCCGACGCCAGCTCGAGACGCTCTGCAACACCTACCCCTACGCCGCCGCCACGATCTTTCTGCAGCACGAGCTGCCCGACGGCGTCTTCTACCGGCTTGCCGTGCCCCCGTACAGCGAGGACGAGCTCATCGTGGCCTGCTCCGAGGCGACGGTCCTGTTCCAGGAGGGCCGGGCGAGGTTTGGTCACGGCTCGCTGGGCACCTGGCTCGCCGAGCGGGCGAAGGAGCTCGCCCCCAAGGAGGACATCGACGCGCTCGTGGCGCGCGAGGACAGCGAGCTCAACGGCGACTCCGGGGAGGGGAGGTAGCTTGGACGCGAGGGAAGAGCTGATACAGCGCGTCGCCCGCAGGAGGGGCGAGCGCATGGGCCTCTCCCAGAGCGCCTACGCCGAGCTGCTCCTGGCGGTTCGCAAGAACCCGGAGGAGTTCATCGACAACCGTGAGGACGCCACGTTCCTCGCGCTGGGGAGGCTGCTGGACAAGTTCGCGGAAGACCGCGAGGGCGACGACCTCTTGGAGGACGACGAGTTCGCTACGGCGCGCGCAAAGCGCATGGGGAAGCTCTCCATCGCCTGCGAGAAGATCACCAAGGCATGCCCCACCTGCGTGGACGCACGCGTGGTGCAAATCATCGCCAGCGACAAGGACCCGGACGTGGAGCTAGGGTTGCTCCTGGACCTTCGCGACGAGCTCGCAGGCGGCCCGTGGACGTCCGACACCACCGGCACGGGCGACGCCTGGAACGACGTGTTTGCCCGTCCGTGGCTCAGGCTGCTCTCGCGCATACAGTTTGCCGCCCTTGACTCGGGTCGCTACCGGATGTGCGACGAGGCGGGCGAGAATGCCCTGTCCCTCTCCCCTGCCGACGGCGTGGGGGCAAGACGGGCCTGCGCGCTCTCGCGCGCAAGGCTCGAGGACGAGGAGGGGCTCAACCGGCTCGAGGCGCGCTTCTCGCACCGGGGGGACTCGTGGTTTGCGCTCTCGAGGGTCATCCTGCTGTACAAGCTGGGCCGCATGACCGCCGCCCGTCGGGCGCTGCGCGGCATGTGCAGCCTGTGCGACGGCGGCGCCTACGCGCTGCTACGTCCCATCCTCATCGACACGTACATGCCGGACCGCCCCCAGTATGCCCCCTACAGCTTTGAGGAGGCCACGCTCGCCGTGCACGAGGCGGACCCAATCATCCTGGACGTGCCGGACTTTGCCCTGTGGGCCGAGCGCCAGGAGGACATAGCCTCTGCGGGCAAGTCGTTTGCGGAGGAGCACGGGCTCGACTGGTAGTTGGGAGCGCTCGCAATCGATACGAGAAAGGGCGTGGCAGCCAGTGGATCCGCTGGCTGCCACGCCCTATGTGAGCCCTATGGTCGAAGCAACTCTCCCCTAGTCACCCAGCTTGGGCGCCATGAGGTCGTAGAGCGCGTCGACATCCTGGCAGGCGTAGGCCTGGTTGAGAAGGTCCGCGTCCTGGATGACGGCGATAAGCCTCTGGAGCATCTCGACCTGGCCGTGGGGATCGGCGATGCCCAGCATGAAGAACATCTTGGGGTGCAGCGTGGTGTCGGGATCACCCATCATCTTCATCTCGACGGGATTCTTGAGCGTGATGACTGCAACGCCAGTCTTGTTGATGTACTTTGCGTCACAGTGGGGCATCGCGATGTCGAACGCGGCGCCTGGAAGCGCCGTGGGATAGACCTGCTCGCGATCGATGATCGCCTGGGGGTATCCCTCGGTCGCAAAACCATTGTCGACGAAGGCGCGGGCGGCCTCACGCAGCGCGCTGTCCGCATCCGGGCAGTCAAGCCCAATCTGTATGAGCTCCTTCTTGAGAATCATTCGTTCTCCCTTCCACAGTCTAACTCGTGCCGTCTCTTACTCTGTACTTGTATATACTAGCATATACAAGATAGTGGCTTGACATCCAAGCCACCCGACTGGAGGGGAGTGTTGAATGCTCATCAACCTTCGAGACATCTGCTCCATCGCCGAGCAGAACAACATGGCAATCGCATCTTTCAACGTACCCAGCTTTGAGGCGCTCCGCGCGGCTGTAGACGTGGCGGAGCAGACCGGCTACCCGGTCATCCTTTCCCACGCCGAGGGACACGACCCGTTTGCGCCGCTCGACAAGATTGGCCCCGCCATGGTCGCCCTCGCCGAGCGCTCCAGCGCAACCCTCTGCGTGCACCTGGACCACTGCGAGCACCTCTCGTACATGTACAAGGCGCTCGACATGGGCTTCACCGGCGCTATGTTTGACGGGTCCTTCCTCCCCTATGAGGAGAACGTGGCCAACTCAAGCCGTGCCGCCGACATGTGTGCGAGCTTCGATGCCGGCCTTGAGTGCGAGCTAGGCTCGATGGGCAGCCGCGAGGCAGGTTCGCGCGACGAGGGTGGCACCGCGCAGGAGTCTGGCGCCATCTACACCGACCCCGACCAGGCGCAGGACTTCATCGCCCGCACCGGCCTCGACATCCTCGCCTGCTCGTTTGGCACCGTGCACGGCCTGTACAAGGGCGAGCCGCACCTCAACTTCGACGTCCTGACCCAGATTCGCAAGCGCAACAACGTGCCCCTGGTCATGCACGGCGGCTCGGGCGTCTCGGACGAGGACTACGTCAAGTCCATCAACGCCGGCATCAGGAAGATCAACTACTACACCTACGGCGTCAAGTACGCCGGCGAGGCAGTGGAGAAGCTCGTGAGCGAGAAGGGTGGCAAGGTCGTCTACTGGCACGACATGACCACCGCCGCCTACGAGACGCTCCGCGATGACTTCGAGAAGGTCGTGAAGGTCTTCGCGAATGGCGCCGAGCCCCTGGTGTAGGGAAGTCGGAGACCATCAATCCGCACGGCAAACAAGGTGGCCCGCCCACGAGAGGAGTCTCTCGGGCGGGCCACCTCGTCTCTTTTGCCCAAGCCTTGCCTAGCGACGCTTGCGCTTTGATTTGGACCTTGGCTTTAAGGGTGCCGGGTCATCGGAGAGGTCCACGAACCCACCCCCACGCCGGGCACGCGCCCTCAGGCTGGTGGGGTTGAGGTCGTTTTCCAGGTTGACGAGACGGTCAAAGAGCTCCCGTCCGTCATCAAACCACTGGGCATGGACCCAATAGCGCCCGCGAAGGAAGGTGTCCCCGTCCATGCGGACATACAGGCGCATCTGGCTTGGGTATTCCCTCACCCGGACGTCATGGGCCTCGTCGAAGTCGTACCTGTCGCGCCTACCGTAGCACTCAAATTCCACGAAGCCATCGCCGAAAGTGACGGAGTGCGGGTACGCGCGCGCCACAAAGGTCTTGAAGGCGCCATAAGCCCCAATGACGGCAATCACGGCCATGAGCCCAACCAGGACGCCCCTCGCTGCCTCGAACACGCAGGCGATAGCGATGGCGAGGCAGATGACGCCTTGGGCCGTCACCTCCCAATTGAAGTGGCCGCGAGCGTATGTGTAGGTCCTCTCTTCCATGCTCCTCCAAACGAGGACGGGCCCCACGCGACAGCAGCCGTGGGACCCGTCCCTTCCAGACCGGGAAGCTCGTTACGGAGACAAGCCACCTTACTTCTGCGCAGCCGCCTCGGCGCTCTCCTCGTGGAGCTCCGCCGCCTCGCGCAGGATGCGCTTGCGGTTCCAGAGGGCGAGCGCGACGTCACCCACCGCAAGGACGACCAGGCCGATGTAGGTGCCAATCGTACCAAAGCGGACGATGAGCCAGGTGAGCGGGTCAGCGCCATCGCAGATGGACGAAATCGCAGCCGCGCCACCCATGTCAAAGTTGACGTTTGCCGCAGCGGAGGTGATGAGCGGCGAGAGGTCGGTCGCGATGTAGAAGCCGACTGCCAGCACGACGATGCCGACGAGCAGGCCGCGGAAGCCGTTCTCGTGGACGATCGGGGTGATCAGCACGAGCATGTAGGGGATGCACGCCAGGTCGGCGAGAGGCACGACCTTGTTGCCAGGAAGGATGAACGCCAGGAAGACGGCCACCGGCACGAGGATCAGGGCCATGGTCAGGGTCACGGGGTGACCGGTGCCCACGGCGGAGTCAAGGCCGATGTAGATCTTGCCGCGGTTGGAGAAGTGCTTCTGGATGAAGGCAGAGGCGGCGTCGGAGATGGGGAGCAGGCCCTCCATGAGCAGTGCGGCCATGCGCGGAATCAGGACCATGACGGCGCCCATTGCGACCGCGATGTAGAGCACGGACTGGGTGGTGGTGCCATCGGAGTTGGTGACGGGAAGCAGGCCATAGCCGGCGAGGATTCCGATGACAAGGCCGATGATGGAGCCGAGCATGACGGGGTCGCCAAACACGCCGAACTTCTTCTGCATGCTGCGGACGTCCCAGTTGATGTTCTTGATGCCGGGAATCTTGTCAAGGAGCCAGTTCACCGCAAACGCGATGGGCACGTATGCGCCAGAGAAGCCGTGGGGGATGGAGACGCCGGGAAGGCCCAGGGACTCCTCGACGAGCGGGGCGGTGACGTCGCCGATGATCAGGACGACGACCTCGTTGATGATGGCGGCAAAGATGCCAAGGCCCACGTTGTTGGTGACGATGGCGACGAGGGCACCGGTGAAGGCGAAGTGCCAGTAGTTCCAGATGTCGACGTCGGCGGTCTGGGTCGTGTTGGTGAGCAGCATGACGACGTTCACCAGCAGGGCCAGCGGGATGATGATGGTTCCGACGACAGAGCCCATGGCGATGGCGGAGGCCGCAGGCCAACCAACGTCGATGACCGAGAGCTCGAGACCGAAGCGGTTGACCATGGCGGTGACCGCGGAGGCGAGATCGGTTCCCATCAGCTGGTTGATGACGAGGTTAAGGCCGATGAAGCCGATGCCGACGGTGAGGCCCGCCTTGAGGCTCTTGCCAAAGCCGGCTCCAAAGCAGCAACCGATGATGGTGAGGACGATCGGCATGACGACCGAAACGCCCAGGCTGGATAGCCCGTTGAAGAACGCAACGATTGCATCCATAGGTGCTGTTCTCCTTCCATTTTGCGTACACTTCCCAGGACCCCTCCGCAAGGGCCCCAGTGGAACCTAGATTATTGAGGGCTTGCTAGTGCCGAAGACTACTTTGCCATGAAGTCGAGAATCTGCTGCTCGACCCCGGCCTTGCCAATTCCGGTGAGGAACGGAATGCCCGAGATGAAGGGGCACTCAATGCCCTGGGGCTTCGCGGTTGTGGCGATGAGGAGGTCGGCAGTCTTGGACTTTGCCACGGCCTCCGCGATGGAGCACTGCTGAAGCTGGTATTCGCCGTTGAATCCGTGGGAGTCGAGCAGGTCGGTAATCTTTGCGACGACAGCGGTGGATGTCGCAACCCCAGAACCACAAGCGACGATGATGGTCTTCATGAGAAATTCCTCCTATACGGACGAACGTTCAGCCGCCAAAAAGCAACTGCTTCATACATCTGCCATAAAGTATATACTTTCCGTTCAAAAATCAAGCGCCACTTGTACATTTTTTTGATTACAAGTGACGCCTGACAGGTAGGCGGTGTGAAACTACTCCCCCATGACGATCACGCGAAGGCGACGGGTGCGCTCGCGCGTACGGTCATAGTCGACGAAGAAGATGCTGGCTAGGCCGTTCATCTGGAGCTTGCCCTCGGCAACCTCGAAGGTCTGGCTGCCGCCGATGAGGGTCGAGCGCAGGTGGGCGTCACCGTTCCAGAGCATGGTCCTGTCGCCGCCGGGAAGATACTTCTCGGGGTTGGGCCACGACTCGACCTCCTCCAGGTGCTTCTCGCCCGGGTAGTTGTAGGTATTCCAGTCGTGCTGCTCGGGGAAGATCTTCTGGAGGCCATTGTTGAGGTCCGCGTGTAGGAAGAGGTCACCCGCTCCGTTGCGGTCGTGGTCGTACTCGTCAGAGAACACCGCGCAGGTGGTGTGGCACGAGATGACCGAGACGATGCCCTCCTTGACGCCACTCTCCTCGACGATCTTGTTGACCTCGTCGGTCACGTCGATGTAGGTGGGCTTCCCCGCCTGGGTGTCAACGGTCACCTGGCCCTTGTAGACAGTCATCCCTATGCCTCCTTGTAGAAGTCGGTGCGGGCGCGGTCAAGCGCCTCGAACATCTCGTCGAGCTTGGCAAGCGGGTCATCGGCGCACACGATGCCGGAGGTGCCGCCCGTGGCGTCGGCACCCAGCCTGATGGCGTCGTACACGTTCTGGCCGGAGTGGATGCCAGCGGCCTGGAGCACCTTGGTGCTGGGCGAGACCGCACGCACGGCCTCGGTCGAGGACCTCATGTAGTCCTCACCCGCAACCTGGCCGGTACCGATGAGGCTGGTGAGCTCGCAGGTGATGATGTCGGGGTGAAGTTCGGCGATGATCTGGGCCTCCTCGACGGAGTCGGCGCAGACGCAGGTGAGGATGCCCACCTCGTTTGCGCGAGCGATGGTCGCCGCAAGCTCGTGGACGGTCTTGGGGTTCTCGGCGTGATTGAGGAACGTCGCCTTGACGCCCGCCGCCGCGAGGGCCTCGGGAAGGATGTGCCCCATGCCACGACCGGGCTTCAGGCTCTCCATGTTCTGGGCGCACGGCGTGAGGTGGGGGCAGTTCTCGATGACCCAGGGGAGATCGATGAACTGAGCGGTGAACAAGCAGTCGAGGTCATACTTTGCCGCAAGCTCCTCGGCCCGCTGGGCCAGCTTGTGAAGATCCTCTCCATAGGTGTAGGACTTTGGGTTCACTACGAGGAACGGGCTCCTGAGCGTTGCCTTTTCCATACCGGTCTCCTCCTGACGAAAAGAATGTGAAGGAACTGTCGAGAGGAGTATAGCAACTCGAAGGGCTACTTGTACACCCTTCAATGAACAAGAGTCCCAAAGGCGGTTTCGCGGATACAGACGCAGAGAGCGCGGTCGAGCGTCACTCCTGAATCGCATCTCCCACCACTGCTTGACCGGAACTGAGCCAGGTCAGGCTCCACTCAAATGGCGTCCGGTCGGAGAACCGAATTGTCTGTTCCAGAACGAGCAGGGGCGCCGACTCGTCGCAGCGCAGGTACCTGCCGTGCTCCACCCAGGCCAGTCGCGCCGTGGTGCGGATGCGTGAATAGGCGATCCTCTTCCCGCTGCAACGCTGCGCCGCATCGAAGGCGGGCTCCTCCTCGAACCTGACCTTCTCGTATCCGGGGCAGACCGCTAGGTTTGTCCAACTCTCCTGGCAGATGAGGGGGACTCCCTCCACAAGGCGAACCCTTCTGAGGAAGAGCGCCTCGTCCCCCTCCCCCATCTCGAGCTCCCTTGCCACATCGGCGGGGGCTGGGAGGACCTTCTTGTCCAGGACGAGCGTGATGAAGTCCTTGCCCTGGTCGCGTAGGGACTGGGCAAACGAGATGGGCCGGATGCCGGCAGGGTGAGAGATGCCAAACTCTGTCACGAACGTGCCCTTGCCGTGCCGCTGGACCAGAAGTCCCTCGTCCACGAGCGTCTTGATGGCGTGCCTGACGGTCCCGCGGCTGAGGCCATACTGGTCCATGAGCTGATGCTCGGAGGGTATCTTGGAGTTGGCCTTCCACTCCCGGGAATAGATCTTCTCGCGGAAGATCTCGGAGAGCCGCGAGTGGTAGGTGGTCCCGGCAACCTCTTGCGGACTGCCCTTGTACAGGGGCGGAACCGCCCTGGTCAGCGCTGGGGTTGGTATGGGGTTTTCCATATCGCTGGAATCGGTCTCGTCCGTAGGCATGCTGCTTGTCGCCCTCGTCCCGTCGGTCATTGGTCCTTCTGTATTGAATTTCTCACTTCATCCTACTCATACGGTCAAGTATTGGACAAGTGGTCACTTTGATTTGTGGAGGGGCATGGCATGGGGTGCCCCATCGGCTCTGTTATACTGGCCGATGCGTCCCCATCGTCTAGCGGTCAGGACATCGCCCTTTCAAGGCGACGACACGAGTTCGAGTCTCGTTGGGGGCACCATGGAGCACTGAAGGCGGCGTGCCGGCTTGGCGCGTCGCCCTCTTTATATCGCAGGGAAATGTGTGGTAGGGGCGGCGGGGCTCGAACCCGCAATCCTCTCGGAGGCAGATTTTAAGTCTGCTGCGTATGCCAATTTCGCCACGCCCCCAGGCCCATGCAATGATATCGCGACGAGAGGCCCGCGGGCCCCTCTCCCCCGCGCAAGCCCGCAGGCGGGCTACCAGACGGGCGCGAGGAGCGGCTTCCAGCCCACGGAGGTCTGGTCGTCGCGCATGGCGGCAGCCGCGCAGAGCGAGAGGCCGAAGAGGAGGTCGCTCTCGCTCACGGTGAGCTCGTCAAAGCCGGTCTGCGCCATGAGCTCGGCGATTGCCACGGCGCCGCCGAGGATCACGCTGGCTCGCTTGGGCTGCAGGCCCGGCAGCTCGCGCCGCTGGGCAACGGTCATCGAGGCGAGTTTGGTGACCAGGCCCTCCACCTGCGTGCGACTCAGGTTTGCGAGGTGGACCTGGCGGGGGTCATAGGGCTGCAGGCGCTTCTCGATGGCGACGAGGCTGGTCACCGTGCCACCCGTGACGACGAGCCTGGCGGGGCGCCTCTGTGCGATTCTCTCCTCGGCAGCCGCCGCGGCAAACGGGCCATCCGCGAACGCCCGGGCGGCTGCGATGTCGTCCGGCGACGGCGGGTCGCCCGCCGAGAGGAAGCGCTCCGTGATCCTGCGGCACCCCACGTTCTCGGAGCGCACCGCCTCGAGGTCGAGCCCGTCCCTTGAGAGGGTCCCCAACGCCAGCTCGGTGGAGCCGCCGCCGTTGTCCGCCACGAGGATGCGCTGCCCAGGGAAGTCCTGTGCAACCCCCAGGAACGTGAGGGATCCCTCGACCTCGCCCGGGATGACCATGGGCCTAAGACCGCGGCCCTCGAGCGCCGAGAGGAGCTCGCCCGAGTTGCTCGCGTCTCGCGCCGCCGAGGTGAGCGTGCAGCACGCCGCCCGCGCACCCGAGGTGGCGATGGTCGCGAGGTACTGGTCGACGCATGCGAGCACGCGGTCGCGCGCCTCGTCGCAGATCCTCCCCGTCGCGGTGAGGTCCTGCCCGAGGTTGCAGATGGTCGAGCTCTTGGCGAGCCTCTGGACCCCGTCCCCCTCGACCTCGGCGACGGCAAGGCGGCATGTCACGGTGCCGATGTCAATGCATGCTACGCGTTCCATGTTGCCTCCGGGTCGTAGCCAAACACCGTGTCCAGCAGCTTGGTGGTCGTGCTGCGGTCGTCTTGGTAGGCGTCCACCGCCGAGGGATCGCTCTGGGAGTCGTCGCTCAGGCCCTCGACGGTCACGGCCGTCTCGCCCTGCGACACATACCCGCGCTTGCGGGCCTCGTCCTCGATGCCCTCCTTGGTCTGCAGGCGCTGGACGTCTGCGGTGAGGGCGGAGTTCTGGCTGGAAATGTCGTCGTACTTCTGCTGCAGGACCTCTCCCGTCCTGCGCGCCACGTAGTAGTCGCGCACGGGACCGTACAGCCCCACGAATGCGACCAGGACGACCGCGACGAAGGTGACGAGGATGCGATGGCGGGCTGCCCAGTCTCCGGCGGAGAGGATCCTCTCCCCTGCGCTTGCGCGACTTTTGCCACGGGTGGCCTCGCGGGCCGCCTGGGCCGGGACGCGTCGACCGCCACGGCGGGACTCCTGGGCCCTGCCGCGCGATGGCCGCACTGACTCAGGCACGGGAGTGACGCGCTCGCGCGCGCCTCGCTCCCCACGCCGCCTGCTCGGTGCGACCGGCTGGCGCGGGGTGCCATATCTGGGGAGGGCGATGGACTCGCCCGCTTGGGAACGACTGGGTCTGCTCATGCCATGCTTCGTTTCTGGTTCGTTTGGCGGGGGGCGCCAATCCGCCCCGTGGACCTCATACTATAGCAGCCGACGACGCGACGGACCTACTTCCCTGAGGCCTCCGCAGCGTCACCAGAGGCCTCCCCGCCGGAGCGCTCGCGCGCCTTCGCGGCATCCCACATGCAGTTGAGGCGCTCCACACCCACGTCCTCGAGCCTGACGCCCTCCCCGCGCGCCATGTCTTCCATGAGGGCCCAGCGGCGCCTGAACTTGCGGTTGGCTGCGGCCAGTGCCTCCTCGGCGTCGATGTGCTCCCAGCGGGCGACGTTTACGAGGGAGAAGAGCAGGTCGCCAAACTCCTCCGCCCGCTCGGGGCTGCCTGGCTCCTCGGCCTCGAACTCGTCCCGCTCGCTCTGGACCTGCGCCCACACGTCGTCCTCGCTCGCCCACTCGAAGCCTGCCTTCGCCGCGCGCTTCGAGATCTTCTGGCACTGCATGAGCGCGGGCAGCGCCTTGGGCACCGAGTCCAGGAGGCCAGGCTCCTCTCCCCCCGCGCCCCTTGCCTCGCGCTCCTGTCGCTTGACGTCGTCCCAGATGTCCAGGACCCCGCCCACGGAGCCCGCGCCGCTGGAGGCAAGGTCGCCAAAGACATGCGGGTGCCTGCGCACGAGCTTCTGGTTGAGCTCGCGGCACACGTCGTCTATGTCGAAGTCGCCCTCGTCCGAGGCAATCTGCGAGTGGAGAAGCACCTGCTCAAGGACGTCACCCAGCTCCTCGCGGAGGTGCGGCATGTCGTCGGACTCGATGGTGTCGACCGCCTCGTAGGCCTCCTCGATCATGTTGCGCGTGATGGAGCGGTGGGTCTGCGCCTTGTCCCACGGGCAGCCGTCGGGCTGGCGCAGCCGCCAGATGGTGCGCACCAGGCGGTCGAACTCGGGGTGCCCGCCCGGCGCCCCCTCGCGCCCGGAGTTCTGCGCGTCCGCGCGGTCCGTGGCCTCCTGCCAGCGGTCGCCCTCGCGATCCCTCTCGACGTCAGCCATTGGCACTCCCCTCCGCGGGCGTTGCCCGCTCCTACTCCTCGTCGTCCCCGCCTATCTCCTCCAGCACCCCCAGGGCCGCCGGCAGCAGCTCCTCCTTGCCGGTGTGGAACGGATAGGCGAGCTTCCTGGTCTTGGGGTACACGATCGCCCGGTGCTGGCGCAGCCTCGCCACGACGTCTCGGGGCACGTCCACGCCCTGGTAGATCAGGCGCCCGTTGGTGAGCGAGACGCTCGTGGCACCCAGGCGCTCGCAGCGGATGCGGATGCGCGCGCGGTCGAACAGGTTCTTGCCCGCGAGCGGGAGCGCCCCGTAGCTGTCCTCCAGGTCGCGCTGCAGGGCGTCCACGTCCGCCAGCTCCGTCGCCGCGGCAAGGCGTCGGTAGGCCAGCACTCTGCGGTCGACGTCGGGCAGGTACTCCTCCGCAAGGTAGAAGTCTGCCGGGAGGTTGATGGTAACCTCCGCCTGCTCCACGTCTGGCGCCTCGCCCCTCGCCTCGCTCACGGCCTGTCCCAGCATCTGGGTGAACAGGTCAAAGCCCACGCTCGAGAGGTTGCCGTGCTGTTCCGCCCCCATGAGGGAGCCGGCGCCTCGAATCTCGAGGTCGCGCATGGCTATGCGCATGCCGCTTCCCAGGTCCTGGTACTCGTTGATGGCGGTGAGACGGTCCGTGGCCTCGGGGGTGAGGGGCGTCTCCCCTGGGAACATGAAGTACGCGTAGGCCTGCACCCTGCCGCGACCCACGCGACCCTTGAGCTGGTAGAGCTGCGCCAGCCCCAGGCGCTGCGAGTCCTCGATGATGAGGGTGTTGGTGTGCGAGTTGTCGATGCCGCTCTCGATGATGGTCGTCGCCACGAGCACGTCTATCTCGTGCTCGTCAAACTCCATCATCACGTCCTCCACCTGAGAGGCGCTCATCTGGCCGTGCGCCACGCCCACGCGGGCCTCGGGGGCCGCCTCGTGCACGCGGTCGACGGCGTCCTCGATGGTGGTGACGCGGTTGCTCACGTAGTAGACCTGACCCTTGCGCTCCAGCTCGCGCCGTATGGCATCGCTCACCACGTCGGGGTCCCACTCGCCCACGGTGACCTTCACCGGAAGGCGGCCGGGCGGAGGCGTGAGGATGAGGCTCATGTCGCGCACGCCGCTCATGGCCATCTGCATGGTGCGCGGGATGGGCGTTGCCGAGAGCGTGAGCACGTCCACCTGCTCGCGCAGGTTCTTGAGCTGCTCCTTGTGCTGAACGCCAAAGCGCTGCTCCTCGTCGATGATCACGAGCCCCAGGTCGTGCGGGTTCACGTCTGCCGAGAGCAGGCGGTGGGTGCCGATGAGCACGTCCACGTCACCCGAGGCGAAGCCCTCGAGGGCCTTGCGCTGCTGGGAGGGGGTCACAAAGCGCGAGAGCACGCGCACGTCCAGGTCAAAGGGCGAGAAGCGCTCGAAGAACGTCTCGAAGTGCTGCTGCGCCAGGATGGTGGTGGGGCACAGCACCATGACCTGCTTGGAGTCCTGGCAGCACTTGAACGCCGCGCGCAGGGCCACCTCGGTCTTGCCAAAGCCCACGTCGCCGCAGAGGAGGCGGTCCATGGGCTTGGGGGACTCCATGTCGGCCTTGATGTCTGCCACCGCCGACGCCTGGTCGGGGGTGAGCTCGTAGCGGAAGCTCGCCTCCATGTCGGCCTGGGCCGGCGTGTCGGGCGAGAAGGCGTGCCCCGACACCGACGAGCGCCGGGTGTACAGATCTACCAGGTCGAAGGCGAGCTTCTTGGCGCTCTTGCGCGCCTTGCCCGTGGCGCGCGACCAGTCGGCGGTGTTGAGCCGCGTGAGGCGGGGGCTCGAGCCGTCCGGCCCCACGTAGCGGGTGATGCGGTCGACCTGCTCGAGCGGGACGAACAGCTTGTCTCCCCCGGCGTACTCCAGGAGGAAGTAGTCGCGCTGGCGCCCACCGACCTCCTGGCGCACGATCTGGGAGAAGAGGGCGATGCCGTGCGTGGCGTGGACGACGTAGTCCCCCGGCTTGAAGGGGAACGTGACCGTGGTGGGGTCCACGCGGCGGGCGTGGTCACGGTGGCGCGCCATGCGGGAGGTGAGGTCGCTCACGCTGAGCACGCCCAGGTGCGCGGAGGGGACCACGATACCGGCGGGAACTGGCGCGTCGAAGAAGGTGACGAGGCCGCGGGAGAGCGGGACCACGTGGTCATTGGCGGCGTCCGAGGTCACGGGCACGTTGTTGGGCGCCGCGGCCCCCAGCGACTCCTCAAAGGGAATCCCCTCGTCGCTCAGGGTGAGCTCCAGCGCCTCGCGGGCACCGCGATCGGGCACGGCAAAGACCACCGCGCTCCTCTCCCCCACCAACTGGCGAAGGCGACCGAGCAGCTTTGCGTCGCTCCCCGCAATGCCCGGCTGGCGCACGGCGAGCTGCGAAGTGGCGGAGGTGCCGGCGCGCTGGATCGACGAGAGCGAGAGGCGCTGCTGCCTGCCAAAGTCGAGCTCCCGGGGAGAGGAGAACAGACCATCCGACTTCACGCGCGCCGCGTTGGCCGAGGCCGTGACGTCGTCGTAGGCGTGCATGCAGTCGTCGAAGAGCGCGCGAGGCTCCGCGAGCACCACGAGCGTGTCCTTGCTTGCGTGGTCGATGACCGAGGCGCTCCCGCCGTAGAGGGCGGGGAGGTACTTCTCGAGCGACGGCTCGGCGGAACCCGCCTGGATGAGCTCGAGGTCCGCCGCGACCTTTGAGTTGTCCTGCGCCCGCTTGTAGAGGGCGTGGCGGGCGGCGTCGATGGTCGTGGGCGTGAGCGCGATCTCGCGGCAGGGAGAGACCGTGACCGAATCCAGCTCGCCGATGGTCTGCCCCGTGGAGGGGACCATGCGCCGCACGCGGTCGACCTCGTCGCCAAAGAACTCGATGCGAACGGGCGAGGTCGCCTGCGCCGGGAACACGTCCACGCTGTCGCCGTGCACGTGGAACATGCCGGGTTCGCTGACCTCGGCGGAGTCGCCGGCGTCGGTGTAGCCCATGCCCACCAGAAGGTGTCCCACGTCCTCAAAGTCAACCTGGTCGCCCACCGAGAAGGTGCTCGACGCAAAGTAGCCCGAGCCCACGGGCGGAACCCGGCGGAGGAGCGCCGCCGCGCTTGCGACGACCACGCACCTCTCCCCTGCCGAAAGACGCGCGACGGCGGAGCAGCGGGCGCCCACCGCCGCGTCGTCCGGGGCCTTGGGGGACCAGGGCAGGTCCTTGCGGTCGGGATAGCGGCAGACCACGTCCATGCCAAGCCAGGCGGCAAGGGAGCGCGCCGTTCGGTCGGCCGCCTCCTCGCCGGCGACGACCATGAGGCAGGGGCGGGGGTCCCGCGCCCAGAGGGAGGCGAGGACCAGGGGGCGTGCGCTCTGCGACACGCCGAGCGTGACGTCGTCACCCGCGTCGAGCCCGTGCAGCAGGGGCACGAACTCGGGGGCGGCGAGCAGCTGTCTTGAGACTCTGTTGATAAACATGGGACACATTGTAGGCGGCGTTGGTCGCGGAGCCGACGCGGGGGAGACAAATCTTCGCAAGCTTCTTGGCGGGGGGCTTGGCGGCGCTCGTTCAGATTTTGCAACCGAGTGCTTAATCTCCTCGGTGCTTGCCCAAGCGACGAGGACGGCGTGCTTAACTTCTCTGGGGGTAGGTCGGATTTCATGACCGAATGCTTAATTTCATCGAGGCGAGAATGGGCTATTCGATCAAAAACTCGTTCACCCACCGGATTCTTTAAGCACCATCGCCCTTCTGATTGTTCGCGCACCAGAATCTTTAAGCACCGTAACCCTTTCCCACGCGGGTACCAAAACTCACAATGGCTGCACGGCGGAACGCCAATCGTCACGGCCAGCCGCACCCGCGCGGAGCACCGACGACCCGTACACCGCCCAAAAGACCGAAACCGACTCGCGTGCTCCTCGGCTTATTCGTGCGAGCGACGCCCGCTCACTAACATCACACGTCAGTCCAGGCCATAGGCCGAGACCGGCACCACGTCTTCGTCTCGGGGTTCGCCCCCATCTTTGTCCGAACCAAGCTCCGCCTGCGGCAGCAGCGACCCCAGACCCCTCTCGTCAATTGCCTCGAGCCGCAGGTATAGTTGGCGGCGCAACTCTCGCCTTCTCCTTTCGGCGTCTCGCGTTAGCCCTATGCGGGACATGCCGAGGTCTTTTCGTATGAGAGAGGCGAGGCCGTCCATATACTCCAGGTCCGCGTACTGCTGGCGGCCAACGACGTATTCCTTGAGTCCCGCTGCCATGAGCTCGGTCTGACGTTCGACGTCTCGCGCGTGTCTCTCCTCGCCATAATGCGTCGCGCCGTCGTATTCGATAGCGACGTACCGATGCCTGCCCTCCCGACCAGGGCCCACGCCCAATACCGCGAGAAGGATGTCCGGCCTGCGAGTATGAAGCGGCAAATCCGCCCGCAGGCCCTGCACGTTCACGACCATGTTGAGTGCAGCAACGGGAAGATGGTATCCGCCAAGGGCAGGTGGCAGTGAGAGCCGAAGAGCCAACCTGGTCTCTCGGGGAGAGCCCGAGCCCGGAGGCATCATCCTCAAGCATCGGCGAACCCGTGATGTTCCGGGGAAGCCGCCAAGATCCTCCAGGTACGCTTGCAATGCATCAGGTGTCGTCATCGGCTCCTTGACCTGGCACATCTCGCCAAGGATTGGGTCGATGGCATAGGTTCCCATGAGCTCGCCAAGAAGCACCGCGAGCCGCAGATCGTCCAACCTGGAAGCCATCTGGACAATCACGTGCTCGGGGGAGACGCATTTGAAGCCTCCTAGGTTGAGTATCGCTCGCCTCGGAAGAGGATATTGCAACCTATGGGCGTATATTGTCTTGCTCCTCTGCTTATGGCTCCCCGCCAACAACTCTATGGGAAGCTCGAGGCCTCTCAACAGCCCGCTCGAACGGACCTCCCGCAACAGCTCGTCTTTCCCCGGCGTGACGGCAGGCACGGCGCCGTTGTCAGGTGGCACGCCGTCGACGGCACGACAGCGATAGCTGCGCAAAACCGTGAGAGCGCTGAAGTGTGAGAAGAGAATGTCCATGCCACGAATGGTAGGTTCGCTGCTTCTAAGGCGAAGGGACTATTTCAGATTTCTCCGCACTTAAATTGCGTGCATGTAGCCTGCACCTGCGTGTCACCTACAAAACTGATTCGTAGGCTTATGTTTTGAGCAGAAATATGTAACCTACCGTAAAGCAAGGCTCAGCATGGGTGCAGGGCGGCTTCTCTGCAGATCAAGCGTAGTCGTCGCAGATAGCGAAATCGACGCGTGAAGCACGATTGGCGCGCAGGTGGTAGTCCAAGAGACGACGAGAGATCGAGCGCCCCGCGCGAGTAGCATGCGGAATACCCCCATGCCCGAAGGTCGACAGAGCACGGGGCTTTACGAGGAAGCACCAATCTCATCCGCTCCCGCCACACGACTAGGCGCAGAAGCTTAGTGAGGGCTGTGTCCGCAGGGGCAATATGGCCCCTGCTTAGAGATGTCGGTGCTCGGACGGATTCCATTGGAAAATGCTTAATCCTGCCGGTGCCCGTATGGGTCATATTGGCAAAAATCCATACGCGCCTCGGACTTTCTAAGCACCCGCGCACGCACTCGCATACGCGCCTCGGACTTTCTAAGCACCCGCGCATGCGCGTACATACCAGCCCCAGATTTGTTAAGCAGTCCCAGAGTCTCGCGCCTGCAGGGGGCCAGGTTTGTAAAGCGCCCGGGTCGTCAGTCCGTACGGGGGCCAGCGACGCTAAGCACCTCTCCCCCAAATCCGCATGGGGACCAGGCTCGCCAAGCACTCCGCGGCTGACACGCGGCCGCACGGGCACAAACGGAGCCACGGCGACACGAGGGGCCCCGGAGTGCGCCCTCGCTGCGCAAACGGAGCCGCAAAACAATGGAGGGCTCCGGGACGCCGCCCCGAGGCCCTCCGCCAGCCCGCGCCATGCGGGCGTCTAACACGCCCTATGCCCTGCCGCTCTCCTCCGCAAGCTGTCGCAGCAGGCCCTGAGACTGCTCAACGTCGGCGAGACCCGCCTGCCACGACCAGTTGCCGGTCGCCACGCCGGGCACGTTCATCCTTGCCGAGTCGTCCAGCATCAGGACGTCCTGGAGAGACACGATCGCGACGTTCGCGTCGGTGGCGAGCGTGGCGGCGCGCAGCCGCTCGGCCAGCTCGCGCATCTCCTCCACGCGGGAGTACGACAGACCCTCTCGCCCAAGGCCGTCCTCGACGGCCCCGCCGCCAAAGCGGGACTCACACCACCCAAGGAGCGTCTGGGTGTCGTGCGTGGAGGTGTAGGCCATCTTGCCCGGCTTGGGATGGAAGCCCTTCCGCACGTCCTCGTCCGCAAACTGGATCACGTCCATGCCCGGGAAGCCGGTCGCCGCCAGCAGCGCGCGAACCGCCGGCGTGACCGTGCCAAGGTCCTCGGCAATGAACGGGAGGTCACCAAAGCGACGCCGCGCCTCGCGGAAGAGGTCCAGACCGGGCCCAAAGTTCCACGAGCCCTCCAGGGCGGTCTTGCCCTTGGGGATGGTGTAGTACGACGAGAAGCCCAGGAAGTGGTCCAGGCGCACGTAGTCGTACAGCTCGAACGCACGCTCAAAGCGGCGCATCCACCAGTCGTAGCCCGTCTGGCGCAGCACGTCCCACCTGTAGGTTGGGTTGCCCCACAGCTGGCCGTCGGCCGAGAAGCTGTCGGGTGGGCAGCCGGCTCGGAGGGCGGGCGTGCCGTCCGGGCCAAGCTCGAAGATCTCGCGCTCGGCCCACACGTCGGCGGAGTCAGCCGAGACGTACATGGGCATGTCGCCTATGAGCTGGATGCCACGCTCGTTGGCATAGTGTCGCATCTCGTCCCACTGGCGCTGGAACTCGTATTGCGTGGCGCAGACACGACGGACCTCGCTCCTCAGCTCCTCCCTCGTGGCAAGCTTGGGCGACCACTCGCGATAACGCTTTGGCCACTCCTGCCAGGGGATGCCACCCTCCTGCTTGCGTATGGCGAGGAACGTGGCGTACGGCATCAGCCAGCGCTCGTTCTTCTCCATGAAGCGACGGAAGCTGGGTGTCTCCTCAAAGTCGGCCCTGAACGAGGTGCGACCGTCCTCGATGCCCCACATGAGCTCTCGGTTGCCGGCAAAGGCGGAGAGACCCGCGTACGGCGAGCCAAACGAGTCGGTCGGGTTGGCGGGAAGCACCTGCCAGTAGCACTGCTTACCCGCCGCGAGGTAGTCGATGAACCTGCGGGTGGGCTCGCCCAGGGTGCCGTGCCTGCCCGGCTTGTCCGGGTTGGGGACGGAGGTGATGTGGGCGAGGACGCCCATGCCGTGGGGCATGGACTGCTGAAGGCGCTGCTCCTCGTGAAAGTACAGCACGGAGGTCCCGAGCGGCCAGAGGAACACCTGGGCGCCGCCGTCCCCCACCTCCGGCACGTTGCCGGTCACGACGTCGTCCACGCAGGGGCCCGCTGCGGGGACGGTCACGGTGTGGGACTTCTTGAGGCTCGCGTTGACGAGGACGCACACCGAGCTCTCGTCGTCGCGGCGCCAGAACCCAAACACGTCGTCGCCGATGGCGAAGGGCTCGAAGTCTCCATCCACGAACACCGGGAGCGACTTGCGGATAGCGATGGCGTTGCGATAGATGGTCTTGCAGTCCGCGTCCTCGTGCCCCCAGGGGAAGGTGGCGCGGCAGTACGGGTCGGAGTACCCCTCCAGGCCGGCCTCGTCCCCGTAGTAGACGCAGGGGACGCCGGGCAGCGTCATCTGCAGGAGCGCCGCGCACCACAGGCGGCTTATCGCGAGCGAGCGATGCCCCTCATCCAGGCGGAAGCGGTACTTCTCGTCGTCGCTCATCTGCGCCTGCGCCGGCGCGTCTCCCAGGATCGTGAGCAAGCGGATGCGATCGTGACTGCCCAGCATGTTGAGCGTGGAGTAGAAGTTCTCGCGCGGGTAGTTCTCCTGGAGCGAGCGGAGCGTGGACACAAACTCCGGCGCGCCCGCCTTGTTGGTGAGAAAGTCCTCCAGGGCGTGGCGCAGAGGGTAGTTCATGGTCGAGTCGAGCTCCGCCCCCTGGAAGTACTTGCGCAGCTTGCCGTAGGCGAGCTTGTTGGAGGCGTCCTCCCACACCTCGCCGATGAGAAGGGCGTCGGGCCTCTCCGCCAGGGCGGCACTCTTGATGTCGGCGATGAAGTCGTCGGACAGCTCGTCCGCCACGTCGAGCCGCCACCCACGGGCGCCAAGGCGCAGCCACTTGCGGATGACGCCGTCGTGACCGCAGATGAGCTCGCGGTACTCGGGGTTGTCCTGGTTGAAGTCGGGCAGGTCGCCCACGCCCCACCAGCTCTGGTAGGTGCCGTCGTCGTTGAACTTGAACCAGCTGCGATAGCGGGAGTGGGGGCTCTGGTAGGCTCCCTCGCCACCGTAGTTGCCAAAGAAGTCAAAGTAGCGGGAGTCTCGCCCGCAATGGTTGAACACGCCGTCGAGGATGATGGAGATGCCCCTCTCCCCCGCGTCGCGGCACAGGCGGGAGAACGACTCCTCGTCGCCCAGCATGGGGTCGACCCTCAGGAAGTCGGCGGTGTCATAGCGGTGGTTGGAGGCTGCCTCGAAGATGGGGTTGAGGTAAATCACCGTGACGCCCATGCCCTGGAGGTAGGGGAGCTTCTCCCGCACGCCCTCCAGCGTGCCGCCATAGAAGTCCCAGCTGCGCACCGAGCCGTCGGGGTTACGGTCGTAGCGGGGGTAGCGGTCCCAGTCATCGACCAGGACGCGGTCGGGCCCCTTGCGAGGGGCGTCGAGCGCATCGTGAACGCGGCCCTCCCAGTCGTCCCCGCGTGCAAAGCGGTCCGGGAAGATCTGGTAGGCGACGCCACCCTTGAACCAGTCGGGCATCACCGTGCGCTGGCGCTGGTACACCGTGATCTGGAACGAGGGGGGCTCGCCGTAGGCAAACGCGCCCTCGCCGCAGCCGTGCTCGCAGGCGGCACCGTAGCGCCACACCGCGCCGTCGGCGGCGGTGATGAGGAACGAGTACCAAATCACCTCCGGCTCGCTTGGCTCAAAGCGTGCGGAGAAGTGCAGGTGGTCGTCCTCCCGCTCCCCCGTCATGGGAAGAAGGATCTCCCCGCGCTCGTCGATCCATATGCGCAGTTGCGCTGTTGCCTCCGGCTCGTCCCACACGTCGATGGACAGCACGACGGCGCCGCCCGCGGGGGCGGCGCCGAAGGGGGTCCGGTAACGCGCGTCGGAGGTGATGTGCCTAGCTTTCAAGCGGGCCGCCTGCCTCTTCTGCTCTTATCGGTCAATCTCTGGATGAAGGTCGTGATAGATGCCAAGGTACTCGTCGGCGGCCCTGTCCCAGCTGAAGTCCGCCTCCATTGCCTGACGCTGTAGCTTAGCCCATGCGTCGTGGTCGGTCCAGAAGACCTCGCATGCACCAAGCAGGCAGTCCGCCATCTCGTCCGCGTTCATGTTGGCGAAGCGGAAGCCCGTGCCCTCGCCCGTGAACTTGTTGTACGGGACCACGCTGTCCTGCAGGCCGCCGGTCTCGCGCACCACGGGAAGCGTGCCATAGCGCATGGCGATCATCTGCGAGAGGCCGCAAGGCTCGAACTCGGACGGCATCAGGAGGATGTCGCCGCCAGCGTACATGCGATGGCTCAGGGCGTTGTCGAACGCAATCCTCGCCGCCATCCTGTCGCCGTACGTCCAGTCAAAGTACTTGAAGGCGTCCTCCTGGTCCTTGTCGCCCGTTCCCAGGATGGCAACCTGGACGCCGCGGTCCATGAGTCGGTTCATGGCATAGCGGACCAGGCCGAGGCCCTTCTGGTTGGTGAGGCGGCCGATCATGACCACCAGCGGGCGCGTGGGATCCTCCGCAAGGCCGAGCTCGCGCTGGAGCTCCGCCTTGTCCTGCGCCTTGGGACCCATGTCGTCCACCGCGTAGCGATGCGAGATGAGCGGGTCCGTCGCAGGGTTCCAGGTGTCCACGTCGATGCCGTTGAGGATGCCGCGCAGGGCGTTGGAGCGGCGGCGGAAGATGGCGTCCATCCCCTCGCCATAGAACGGCATCTGCAGCTCGCTGGCATAGCTGGGGCTCACCGTGGTGATGAGGTCGGAGTACAGGAGCGCGCCCTTCATGTAGTTGATGGAGTCGCGGTCCACGTAGAGTTGGCTGGCTGCCGTGGGGTTGTCGGCAAGGCCGAGGATGTCCTGCAGCACCTTGTCGGAGAACTGCCCCTGGAACTTGACGTTGTGCACGGTGAAGATGGTCTTCACGTTGCGGCACGCCCACGAGCCCTGATAGAACTCCCGGAGGAACACGGGGGCCATCGCGGTCTGCCAGTCGTTGCACTGGAGCACGTCCACCTGGAGCTCGGGGACGTTCTGAATCGCCTCGCAGATTGCCTTGGAGAAGAACGCGTAGCGCTCCCCGTCGTCGAAGTAGCCATAGATGCCGTCACGCTTGAAGTACGCCTCGTTGTCCACGAAGTAGAACGTGACACCCTTGTAGGTGAGCTTCTCGATCCCGCAGTACACATTGCGCCAGGCGAGGGGCACGTAGAACTCCGTCACGTGCCTCATCTGGTCCTGGTACTCCTGCGGGATGCTGCCGTACTTGGGCAGGATCACCGATACGTCCGCGCCTGCCGCGTTGAGGGCGCGCGGGAGGGACCCCGCGACGTCGCCCAGGCCGCCCGTCTTGACAAACGGGACCGCCTCCGACGCCGCGAAGAGCACCCTCATCTTCCTGCTTTCCCTATAAGACATATCGCTTCCCTAGTCCGCGGCCTTCTCCTTGATGAACAGGTCATCGGGCGTCCCGCGGAGCTCGGTGCCGGCGGGGACCACGTTGTTGCGATCGACGATGGCGTTCTCCACGCGGGCGCCGCTCTTGATGACGCAGGACTGCATCACGATGGAGTTGTTGACCGTGGCGCCGCTCTCCACCACGACGCTGCGGCCGAGGATGGAGTTGGTGACCGTGCCATAGATGCGGCAGATGCCGCTCACGGCGGAGTTGCTCACGTGCGAACCGGACTCGAACTTGGCGGGCGCGTTGTCGTGCGCCTTGGTCATGATCGGCCTCCCCGCGGGGAAGAGCTCCGCCAAGATCTTGGGGTCGAGCATCTGCATGTTGGAGCGGAAGTACGCGTCCTTGTTGAAGATGGGCTCGGCATAGCCGTCAAAGCGATAGGTGCGCACGTCCACGCGGCCGTAGTCGCCCGACAGGGCCTCGAAGAGGTCGAGGTAGTCGTTCTGCTCGTACCAGTCGAGGAGGCTGAGGAGGAACTCGCGCCTGACCACGAAGCAGTCGAGAAACGCCTCGTCGCCAAAGGCCACGCCATGGCGGATGCCGTGCACCCTGCCGTCTTCGACCACGAACCCGGTGACGTCCACGTCCTTCTCGGTGGCACTCTTGGTCACGACGGTGATGTCGGCGCCACTCTGGCTGTGGGCGGCGGCGAGCTGGTTGTAGTCCATGTTGTACACGAAGCTCGCGGAGCTGAGGATGACCAGGTCGGCCGTGCTGCGCTTGAGGTAGACCTTGTTGTGCTCGAGGTCGCGGAGCAGGAAGCGCGAACCCGTGCGGGACGTGCCGAAGGCGGAGCCGGGGAGGATGAAGAGGCCGCCCTTCTTTCGGGCGAGGTTCCAGTCGCGCCCGGACCCCACGTGGTCGATGAGCGACCGGTAGTTGTAGGGCATGATCAGGCCGACGGTGCGGATGCCCGCGTTGGCCATGTTGGAGAGCGCGAAGTCAACCACGCGGTAGCGGCCCAGGTATGGGACGGAGGCCACGGGGCGCGTCTCGGAGAGGGCGCTCGGATACTTAGTGGAGTAGTTGGCAGTGACGAGGCCGATGAGCTTCTCCATCGTTACTCCTCCCCCTTTCCGACCACCACGTCGTTGCCAATGACCGCGGTGTCCTTCGTCTGGTCAACGCTGCCAAGGACCACGTTGTCCTCGACCACGCTGTTCTCACCGAGAATCGCGCGCACCACGTGCGCGCCATCCTTCACCGTTGCGCCGGGCAGGAGGACGGAATCCTCGACCACGGCCCTCTCGCCCACGTAGGCGGAGGTGGAGACGATGGAGTGCCTGACGCTGCCAAAGATCTGCGCGCCGTTGCCCACCAGGCAGTCGTCAATCGCCCCGTTGGGGCCCACGTACGCGGGCGGCTTGGCTCCGGCGTTGCTCATGATGGGGTTCTCGTCGTCGTACAGGTCGAAGTCGGGTTGCATGCCAAGCAGGTCCATGCTCGTCTCGTGGTAGCTGGCGATGGTGCCGACGTCGCGCCAGAAGCCCTGGAACTCGTAGGTGTACAGGCGCTTGCCGTCGGCAAGGAGCTTGGGGATGATGTTCTTGCCGAAGTCGTGCTCGGACGTCTGGTCGATGGCGTCCTCCCTGAGGGTGTCGACCAGCAGCTTGGCGTTGAAGATGTAGATGCCCATAGAGGCGAGGTTGCTGTCGGGCTTGTTGGGCTTCTCCGTGAACTTGAGGATGCGCTCGTCGTCGTCCTGCGTGATGATGCCGAAGCGCGACGCCTCCTCCCAGGGCACCGGCATGACGGCGACGGTGAGGTCGGCGTTGTGGCGCTTGTGGTTCTCGAGCATCTTCTGGTAGTCCATGCGATACAGCTGGTCGCCAGAGAGGATCAGGACGTAGTCGGGGTCGTTCTGCTCGATGAAGCCGATGTTCTGCGTGACCGCGTCCGCCGTTCCCGCGTACCATGCGCCGCCAGTCTGCGTGGCGTACGGAGGCAGGATCGAGACCCCGCCGTCACCCTCGTCCAGGTTCCACGCCGCGCCGCTGCCGATGTAGGAGTGAAGCAGGTACGGCCTGTACTGGGTGAGGACGCCCACCGTGTCAACACCGGAGTTGGCACAGTTGGAGAGGGCAAAGTCGATGATGCGGTACTTTGCGCCGAAGGACACCGCGGGCTTGGCGATGTCGCGCGTGAGAACGCCGAGCCTGCTTCCCTGGCCACCGGCAAGAAGCATCGCAATGCATTCCTTCTTGCTCATGAGGAACCCCTTTCGTCCAAAAAACTCTTCTAATCTCCAATATGCCAAATGTCGTTGGCGTACTCGCGAATGGTTCGGTCACTGGAGAAATATCCCGACCGAGCAGTGTTGAGGACCGCCGAACGGTTCCAGGCCTTGCGGTCGGCGTAGGAGGCGGTGAGCTCCTCCCATGCGCTCACGTACGAGTAGAAGTCCTTGAGCACCAGGTCGTGGTCGTTGTTGACCATGAGCTCGTCGCGGATGCTCTCGAAGTTGCCCGAGAGGTGCGCGAGGGTGCCGTCGGTGAGCTCGTCCACGATGCGACCGAGGCGCGGGCGGTCGGCGTTGTAGGCGTCCCATGCCCAGTACTTGCCACTCGCACGCAGGTTCTCGACCTCCTCGGTGCGCAGGCCGAAGATCTTGATGTTGTCGTCACCCACGAGCTTGCAGATCTCGACGTTGGCTCCGTCGTAGGTCCCCAGCGTGATCGCGCCGTTCATCATGAGCTTCATGTTGGAGGTGCCGGACGCCTCGGAGCCCGCCCAGCTGATCTGCTCGGAGATCTCGGCTGCGGGGTAGATGAGCTGCGCGCTCGAGACGGCGAAGTTGGGGACGAAGGCGACCCTGATCTTGTCGTTGACGCGGGCGTCGCTGTTCACGACCTCGGCCACCGAGTTGATGAGGCGGATGACCTCCTTGGCGAAGGTGTAGCTCTGCGCCGCCTTGCCCGAGAACACGAACGCGGTGGGCCTGGGCTGGAACGAGGAGTCAGAGATGATGCGGTTGTACAGGTCGAGGATCTTGAACACGTTGAGGAGCTGCCTCTTGTAGGCGTGGAAGCGCTTCACCTGAACGTCGAAGACCATCGAGGTGTCCAGCTCGACCCCCGTGGTGTCCGCGATGTACTTGGCGAGGCGACGCTTGTTCTCGAGCTTGGCCTTCTCGAACTCCTCCAGGAACGACGCGTCGTCGGCGTAGGGCTCGAGCTTCTTGAGCTCGTTGGCGTCGGACAGCCACCCCTCGCCGATGGTGTTGCTGATGAGCCGCGCGTACGACGGGTTTGCGTTGCCCAGGAAGCGACGGTGGCTGATGCCGTTGGTCTTGTTGTTGAACTTCTCGGGCGTGAGCTCGTAGAAGCCGTGCAGGGTCTCTGCCTCGAGGATGCCCGTGTGCAGCGCCGAGACGCCGTTGACGGAGTGGGAGAAGATGACCGAGAGGTTGGCCATCCTGACCTGGCCGTCCCACAGGATCGCGGTCTGGGCGAGAAGGTCCTGCCAGTTGTCGCGGTCATGGGGGAAGCTCTCGCGGTAGCGGCGGTCGATCTCCTCAATGAACATGTAGGTGCGCGGGAGAAGGGCGCGGAAGGTGTTGATGGGCCACTTCTCCAGGGCCTCGGGCATCACGGTGTGGTTGGTGTAGCTGATGGTCTCCTGGGCGATCTTGAAGGCGAGGTCGAAGTCGACGCCCTTGTCGTCGACCAGGATGCGCATGAGCTCGGGTCCGCACATGGCGGGATGAGTGTCGTTGGTGTGGATGGCGACGTGCTTGCCAAGGTCCTCCCACTTGGGGCCAAACTTCTTCTCGTACGCGCGCAGGATGGTCTGCAGGCCGGCGGAGACGAACAGGTACTCCTGCTTCAGGCGTAGGATGCGACCGTGCTCGCCCGAGTCGTTGGGATACAAGATCTGCGAGATCGCCTCTACGTCGGAGCGGAACTTCATGGCCTTGGCGTAGTCGCCCGCGTTGAACGCGTCGAGGTCAAAGTTCTCCTCGGCGGGCTCGGCGCTCCACAGGCGCAGGTTGTTGACGGTCTTTCCGCCGTACCCAACGATGGGCACGTCGTACGGGACGGCCTTCACCAGGTCGCCGCCCTCCTGGGTGAACCAGTAGCGGCCGTTCTCCTCGTGGCGCACGACGTTGCCGCCAAACTGGACGATGACGGCCGACTCGTTCTTGCGCGTCTCCCAGGGGAAGCCGTGCTCGAGCCAGTTGTCCATCCTCTCGATCTGACGGCCGTCCTCGATGACCTGCTTGAACAGGCCGTAGCGGTAGCGCATGCCGTTGCCGTTGCCGTTGATTCCCAGCGCGGCCATGGAGTCCATGAAGCAGGCGGCGAGACGACCGAGGCCACCGTTGCCCAGGCCAGGGTCCACCTCCTGAGAGAGCAGCCGGTCGAGGGAGGTCCCCAGGTCGCTGCAGCCCTCCTCGACGATGTCGCGGACGCCAAAGTTGAGGAGGTAGTTGTCCAGGAGCGGGCCGATCAGGAACTCGAGGGAGAAGTAGTAGACCTCCTTGCCCTCGGGACGGGCCGCCGCCCGCACGTTCTTTGCCTTGCTCGCCACGAGCGACGCGAGGACGTAGTAGCGCTCCTGGTCGTTGAGCTCCTCGAAGCCCTTGCCCACAAACGTCTCGCACGCGTCGCGGTACTGGGAGAGGAAATCCTCCTTGCTCTGGAAGATCCTATTGTTCTTGGCTGTCATATGCATGCCTCATTTCGCTAGTCCGACGTGGCGAAAGGCCGTGCGACCCCACGCACCAAAAGAGGTTACGTCAAAATCCATGGGGTCGGTGTTAGCTCTTTCCCCTCCCCGTCGCACCAGGCTTTGCGCCCCTTCGAGAGGACTTGGCGGCGCTTGCGGGAGTCTTCCCCTTGGCCGGTGCCGTGCCCGTCACCGAAGGTTTGGCGGACGAGGCGCGCTTGGCACCACGGGAGGAGGAGCCCTTTGCCGACGCCGGCTTGGCGGCCCTCTCGGTGGCTGGCTTGCCCGTCGCGCCCTTCGAGGCCTTCGAAGCCTTGGCGGCCTTAGGCTTGGCCGTGGTGGCAGGCTTCTTCTTGGCGGGGAGAGGCCCGTCGTAGCGCAGCATCAGCCCGGCAAGCGGTGGGAGCCTGAGCTCAACCGAGTTGTCGCGCATGTTCCAGGGGGTCTCCTGCGAGGCGAAGCGATGGTCTCCGTTGGTGACGCCCGAGCCGCCAAACTCCTGGCTGTCGGAGTTGAACGCCTCGACCCAATAGCCGCTCATGGGGACCCCCACGCGGAAGTCCTCGTGCGGGTTGACGTCAAAGTTGATGAGGACCACGAGGGTGTCCTTGGGGTCGTCCCCCTTGCGCACGAACGAGATGACCGACTGCTCGCTGTTGTCGGCGTCTATCCACTCAAAGCCCTCGTTGGTGTAAGAGTTCTGCCACAGGGCGGGATGCTCGTTGTAGAAGTGGTTGAGTGCCGCCACGTAGTGCTGGAAGTGGGCATGGCTCTCGTACTGCTCGGTGAGGAAGTACTGGATGCCCTCGTAGTAGCGCCACTCGATGAACTGGGCTATCTCGTTGCCCATGAAGTTGAGCTTGCCGCCGGAGTGCGTCATCTGGTACAGCGCGAGCGAGCGCATGCCCGCAAACTGGCGCCAGTAGTCGCCCGGCTGGCGGGTGATGAGCGAGCACTTGCCGTGAACGACCTCGTCGTGCGAGAGGGGAAGGACAAAGTTCTCGTTGAACTGGTACATGGTCGAGAACGTGAGGAGCCGGTGGTTGCCCGGGCGGAACGGGAAGTCGGTCTGCATGTAGTGCAGCGTGTCGTTCATCCAGCCCATGTCCCACTTGAAGTGGAAGCCCAGGCCGCCATCCTTGGGCGGGTACGTCACGAGCGGCCAGGCGGTGGACTCCTCGGCGATCATCATCACGTCGGGGTAGTACTTCTCAACTGCCTCGTTGCACGCCTGCACAAACTTGATGGCGACCAGGTCCTCCTCGGTCCCCTTCTCGTTGAACTTCTTCTGGCTGGGGTCGTCCACGCCAAAGTTGAGGTAGAGCATGCTCGTGACGCCGTCCATGCGGACGCCGTCGGCGTGATACACGCCCACCCAGTAGAGCAGGTTGCTCACCAGGAAGGTCTGGACCTCTCGCCTGCCCAGGTCAAACTTGAAGGTTCCCCAGTTGGGATGCTCCTCCTTCTCGTAGAGCTTTCCGCCGTTGAAGTGAACCAGGCCGTGCTCGTCGCGGCAGAATCCCCCCGGGACCCAGTCCAGGATCACGCCAATGCCGGCCTGGTGGCAGGCGTCGACAAAGTGCATGAACTGCTTGGGGTTGCCGTAGCGCGAGGTGGGGGCGTAGTACCCGGTAACCTGGTAGCCCCACGAGCCGTCAAACGGGTGCTCCATCACGGGGAGCACCTCGATGTGCGAGTAACCCATCTCCTTGACGTAGTCCACGAGCTGCTCCGAGAGCTCGTCGTAGGTGAGGTAGCTGCCGCTGTGCTCGTCGGAGTCGGGGTCGCCGTTGCCCGCAAGGTCGTCATCGTGACGCTTCCAGCTGCCCAGGTGGACCTCGAAGATGTTGAGCGGGCTCTTCATCATGTCACGGGAGGCGCGGGCCTTGAGGTACTTGGAGTCGCCCCACTTGTAGCCGTCAAGGCTCGTGGTCCTGGAGGCGGTTCCCGGAGGGCACTCGGCGTAGAACGCATAAGGATCCGCCTTGTAGAGCAGATCCCCGCGGCCGGTCTCTATCACATACTTGTAGAGCTGCCCCTCGGTGACCCCGGGGATGAAGCCCTCCCACACCCCGCCCGTGGGGGTGTGGTCCAGGAAGTTCGCCTCGATGTCCCAGTCGTTGAAGTCGCCGATAACCCTGACGCTCCTGACGTCCGGGGCCCAGACGGAGAAGTGGTAGCCGTCCACCCCATCGCGGGTGGCAGGATGTGCGCCCATCTTCTCGTAGCTGCGGTACCAGGACCCCTGTCCCATGAGATACAGGTCATCCTTTGTGAGTGACAGCTCGGAGTCGCTTACAGCCATGCTCTTCCTCCCACCTCTGGCACCAGGCGCCGGGGCATCTGGTTTTGAACGCGAGTGAAAACTTCACAAAGCAACCATATACTATTGCAGGCACATGGCAGGGCCGCCTGCGTTCGACAGACGGTTCGCCGTTCTCGATGAGATGCATCCCACGGGCAGCCCCCGCGCGGCACCTGCCTTTCGGGATGTCCGAAACTTCGCTCGACCCGGGAGGGCCCATGCCAAGGGAGTCACTCAAGTCAAAGCGCGAGCGTGGCATAGAGGTCTGCCGCCGGATGCAGGAGATGTATCCCGACGTTAAGAGCGCCCTGCACTTTGACAGCCCGTTCACCCTCGTGATCTGCGTCCTCCTGTCCGCCCAGACCACGGACGCCGCCGTGAACAAGGTCACCCCCGAGCTGTTTCGCCGCTGGCCAGACCCCGAGTCCATGGCCGCCGCAAACGTGAGCGAGGTCGAGGAGGTCATCCACCCGCTCGGCTTCTTCCACACCAAGGCGCGCCACTGCGTCGAGTGCGCGCAGGTCATCGTCTCGGACTTTGGGGGCGAGGTGCCAGGAACCATGGAGGAGCTCGTCACCCTCCCGGGTGTGGGGAGAAAGACCGCCAACATCGTCCTCAACAAGGCCTTTGGGGTCGTCGACGGCATCGCCGTGGACACCCACGTGTACCGCATCGCGAGCAGGCTCAAGCTTGTGAGCGCCCCAACGCCCGCGCAGGCCGAGCCGCAACTGCTCAAGGTTCTGCCGCGCGAGCTATGGGGACCGGTCAACGAGCAGTGGATCCACTTTGGGCGGGAGGTGTGCACCTCCCAACGCCCCAAGTGCGACACCTGCCGGCTCGTCGACATCTGCCCCAGCGCATTCAAGGCAAACGGCAAGCCAAACGCGCGCAAGCCAAGGCGGACGGGCGCGGACAAGCGAAAGGACAGGTAGGATGTCCCACTTCTGCACATGCACCGACCACGACTGCCCCCTCAATCCCAACAACCCCAAGAACCTCGCCGCTGGCCGTGGCTGCGATCGCTGCATCCAAAAGAACATCGCGCTGGGCGAGATACCCTCGTGCATCTTCAACGCGCTCGGCCCGACCGAGGGCTGGGACGACTGGTCCGTGGAGGGGTTCGCGCACTTCGTGGCACTGCACCCGCGCGACGAGGAGACACGTCGGCGCTGCCGGCAGAAGGCGGTCACCTTCGACCAGGCGCATTCGGATCACCCCGAGGGCCAGGCGGACTGACCGCACCAGCGGCAAGGGCGGGGCGAGAGGAACCTGGCCCTCTCGCCCCGCCTCGCTCATGCCGCATTGCGGCGGTATGGATGCCCGTCTCGCCCGAGCTCGCTACTCCTGGCCGCGACGACGGACCAGGTAGCCCGCCGAGAGGAGCGCGGCGGCAAGGGCCCCAAGCGCAATGGGGGCGTTTGAGGTGGCGTCCCCCGTCTGCGGCAGCGCGGCTTCACTACCGCTCGCCGAGCGGACGGAGGCCGTCTTCGCAACCTCCACGGGCTCGGCACCCTCTACGGACGTCTTGCCCGACGCCCCTTCGACATGGGCAACGATGGCAGGCTCCTCCTCGGCGCCGTCAGCGGGAACGGGAAGGAGGCCGTTGCAGGTGAACGCCTTCACCAGGGCATTGCCAAACTCAAAGACGTTGCCGCCAAAGAATGCCTCCGACAGCTGCTGAGGGGTAATCCAGCGGTACCCGGCCTTCGTGAGGATCTTGATGAACGTCTCTCCCGGGTTGGCCTTGACGGTGGTCCAGAGGTACCCCATGGCACGACCCTTGCTCTCGAGGTCGTCGGGATACGGGAACTGCGCCTTCTGAGCCATCCCGGTCTCGAGGTTGATGAGGGAGCTCACGCCATCTGGGGCGCCGGGGGTGCCGTCCAGACAGGTGATGTTCTCCACGATGGCGAAGAGCTGCCCGGCCTTGAGTTGGATGGGCTTGATGAGGTCCACCGTGTGCATCCCGGCAATCAGGGCATCGTAGTCCATGGAGAGGACGGGGCCGCCGTCATTCGTGGGGTCGTTGTCCCTAAGACCATCCTCGTTCACCAGGTAGACGAGTATCTTTGCATGCGACTGCGGCTGACTCGTGTGCACCGAGACCGCCTTCAGGATCTCGTCACCCTTGGCCTTGAACACGTTCGAGACCCAGGTGCCGCCATCCGCCGTCTTGAACACGAACGGCGACTGCGACTCGTTGATGAGGTGGTCGTAGGAGTAGTTGTTGTCGTACTTGAACTTGCCGTCCTTGGGGAGGTTCACGCTGAAGAACGACGGCGAATTGATGGAGTGGTCGTAGTACGAGAGCCAGAAGTAGCCCGTCGGCAGTCCCGTCTCCGGATCGGGGAGCCCCCAGCCAAGGTGCTTTGCCCGAACCTCGTCCTCGCTCAGCCCGAAGTTCTTCATGTACCACTCCGCAGAGCCCCAGCTGTTCTTGATCAGCCACGCCCCGGGCTTGAGCTTGCTGATGTCATTCTTGCCAGCGCGGAAGTTGCTTGGGTCAAAGTTGTCGTCCCAGCCAACGATGGTGACCGCGTGGGTGATCTCGATGTTGGTGGCGTCGCAGTACTGCGCCCAGGAGTCGTAGTTGAAGTAGTCTCCGTTGCTCTTTCCGGGGTCGCGCGACGTGTCTGCGCCGTAGCCGATCTGGACCGCCCCGTACTTGAGGATCGCCTGCTTGATGAGGTCGTTGGCCGTGGCGTCAAAGCCCTGCCAGACGATGTGGTCCCTCTTGTCCATCGCGAGCACGTTGGGATCGGGGAGGTAGTAGATTCCGTCGACGTGCGCCGAGGGGGCACCGTTGTCCTTCGAGACGTTCCACTCGCCCATGTGGTCGTACTTCTTCTTGAACTCCTCGTAGGTCTTGGGAACCCCCTGCGGCCAGTACGCCTGCTCCGCCTCGGTCGCCATGCCCTGCCAGGAGCCAAAGAGCGTCTCCGCCATCGTTGCCCAGCCACCACAGTTGAGCCGGTCGGAGAGGTTGGTGTCGCAGGGCAGGACGTCGATGATGCCCTCGCCCTTCTGGGACCCCATGGACTGCAGGTCGTAGGCCATCCATGCCAGGTAGAGCTCGGACAGGTCCACCCCCTTGTCATCGAGCCCCGAGAGGATCGGCTTCATGTGGTCGTCGGGGTTCACGACCGGGGTGGCGCCGGTCTGTGCCTTCAGGATGGCGCTCTCCAACGCCGAGATGGACGCGAAGGACCAACAGGTTCCCCAAGGGCTCTGGTTCTTCACAGACGTGGCAAGGCCGACGTTGTTGAGGTAGTACTGCGTGATCTTCGCGACGTCGAGGTTGGTGTCGATCGAGTCAAGGCGCTTCCCGTGGCCGTTGGCGATTATCTGGGTTGCCCCGGTAATCTGAATCCCACCGTTGTGGGAGTCTCCCAAGTCGCCCGTCTCCAGGTCAAAGTCAAAGGCCTTGTAGTCGGCCATCCACTTGAGGTAGTCCTTCCAATCCTGCGCGTCAGTCTTCCCGTCCCCGTTGAAGTCAAACACGATCTTTGTGCCAAGGGAGTCCGCCTCCTTCCCCGCGGTGGCCTCCTCCAGGGACTGACCCTCGGGGTCTTCGGCAGCAGAGGGGTCCGAGGGCGAGAGGGGCGTCTCGCCCTGGGTGGCGTCGGCATCGGCACCCGTCGCCCCCGAGCCCTGTGCGGGCTGGGAGGGAGCCGCCTCCTGGGGCTCCTCCTCCGCGGCCGCACCCGCGCCGGGCTGGCCTGCCTCCCCCGCCGCGGGGGCCTCCTCGGCCTGCCCCACGCCTGCGGGCGTCTCCGCGCTGGCCTCGCCCTGCGCTACCTCGACGGGACCCTGGGCTCCCTCGGCGGGTGTCACGTCAACAGGTGCCGCGAGCTCCCCCATGGGAGCCTCCTGGGCAATCGCCTCCGCTGGCTGCTCGGACGCTGCCTCCGGAGCAGGGCCGGCTTGTGCCACCACCTCGATCGCAGGCTGCTCGGCCGGCAGCGCCTGCGCCTCCTCCGCGCGGGCGACAGCCGGAGCGGCGACACTCGCGGCGATTGCCGCGGCGACGATTGCGACGAGCGTCCTCCTCTTCGACCAGGCTCGATGTGCCGACTTGGCATCGAGCACCTTGAGGGTCCACTTCTGTCCCATGCTTCCTCCCATACCGTCAAACGAATGCGCCAACCACATGGGGCGGGGACCAGGGAACCTCCGGGCCCCCGCCCAACTCAAAGCAAGGATCTTTTTTTCGGGCTACTCCTCGTGCTCCTGACGACGCGAAAAGGCAATCGCGCCACCGGAGGCGAGAAGGACGATGCCCATCGCCGCAAGTCCGGAGCCTGACAGGCTGGAGTCGCCGGTCTGCGGGAGGACGGCGTCGCGCTGATGCTGGGCTGCGGTGCGGAGGCCCACGCCGCCCTCGCGATTGAGCTCCACGCGGTCCTCGGGAGCGGGCGCGCTGGGAACCCAGTTGTCGTTCGGCTTGACCGCACTTCCTGCGTTGCCGGGCTCCGCAGGCTTCTCGGGCTCGTCCGGCACGGGAATGGTGCCGTAGTCACCCGCGAGGGAGCGGCTGTAGACAGATGCCGTGAGGTAGCGGTAGTCGTCCTGCTGGTGTGCCTTGTTGGTGAGGGTGTTTGCGAAGAGGACCATGTCGGCCTTGCCATCGAGGATGCTGATCGCCTGGATCTGGCCCTTGTACTTCTCGAGGAACTCCGCGGTCATGAAGCCCTCGATGGGCTGGTCGTCGGTGGTCCTTATGAGCACCTTCGCACCCTTCGGGATGCTGACGAAGTAGCTTCCGCCGTAGCCATACATGATGCGGTCGCCCTCGATGCGATAGGTAGCCGTGATGATGTCATCCTCGGGGAACACGACGGTGTCAAGCGCGTCGTACCCCATCCAGTCCCAGTCCTCGCCCGTGAAGCTGATGTCGGCAAGCCCGGCGTCCTTCACAAACTGCAGGGCGTCGGAGGTGTAACCGATGTAGGGGACGCCTTCTGCGATCTTCTTGGCAATCTCCTCGGCTACATCCGACGACGGGTACTGGCTGCCCACGATAATCGTGGCCTCGTCCAGGTTGTCGGTCAGCGTGAAGCCCATCTGCTTCGCCAGTGCGAAGAAGTCCCAGTTGCCGTTGGTGTTGAGGCGGTTGTTGTACCCGCTCATGCCCACCTGGTTGCCATCGGCGTCCGTGACAAACTCCGCGTACGCCTTGGGGACGTACACCTTGAGGTCGTTGCGGATGGTACTTGCCTTGGGCGTCGCCTTCCCCTGGATGGCATAGAGGACGTACTTGTCCTTCACCAGGTTGAAGTCCTCCGTGGAGACCACGTAGCTTCCCTCGTGGCTGCCCTCCCTGATGAGGCCGACCTTCTTTCCCTGCTTGAGGAGGTCGTTGACCGCCCTGATGGACTGGAGGCTGTCGTTGCGGATGATCGTGACCGGGCCAGACCCCTGGACGTAGGTCTTGGGATCGGGGGCTGCGGTGACGTTCTCCAGGAACTCCTTGGCGAAGGCACCCTTCTTGCGGATGGTGTCCATGTCATAGCCTCGCAGCGCGGAGAAGTTGGTGAGCGGCTCACTATAGAGGGAGTACTGGGTCCAGTCGCTGATCAAGAGGTTGGGATACAGGGCACAGTTGGCCATGTTCCTCTTTGCCTGGTGCATGTCGACCACGATGGTGCCGGCCTTGTAGGTCTTGCCGCCAACCGTGACGTCATGCGTAAGGCGAGAGACCCTCACACCGTTGTGGAGGAGGAAGTCGACGGTCTCGGCGGCAGCGGCGCGATCCTGCTGCGAGAGGGCATCCATGGGGATGACGTAGTACTCGGGGAAGAAGTTGTGGTTCTCGTTGTTCTGCGGCCTGAAGATGTCGGCCTCGGCGCCAGCCTCGTCCTTCTGGTTGACGTAGTACTTGCGGATGTCAGGCGAGTCGATGTTCTCCACTCCCCTGCGGAACCGCTCGAGCATGTTCCAGAACATGCGGTCCTTGTTGTTGATCACGAACTGCGCGTTGCCGATGAAGCCGTACTCCAGGGCATGCAGGGCATCGCTGTTGCCCACCGGCACCTCGACCGTGTACGCGTTGGTGCCGTGCATCATCGCATACTGGGGCGTGTAGCTCGTGGACATGTCGTCGAAGGGCGCATCCCAGGCGACCGACCCGTCATCCTGCTTCTTGAGGTAGTCGCGGATGGGAATCTGCGCAGAGTTGATTGTCTTGGTGTTGGCGAGTGCGGTGCTCGCAAAGTACTCGCCCTGCTTCAAGGCAGTGTCAATGAACAGGTCATACTCGTTGTTGGGGTCGTGGGCAGGGGAGCAGGGCTCAATCTGGAACTGCTGGTAGTACCCATGGACCTCGTGGAGCGAGATGGGATCCCACTTGGAGATGAGCCCTGACATCGCCTGGGTCTCGGGCTGGGTCTGATAGGTGTTGTCCCTGTTGAGGTCGAAGCCGTTCCCGTTGGTGCGCACGTTGTCCGTGCGGGCGTCCACGTTCTCGCTCGGCACGAGGATGAAGAAGACGTGCTTCAGGATCTCCTTGGGGTCAAAGGTCTCGCGCACGCTGGTGTAGTACTTGTCGAAGTCGGCATCCGAGAGGTCCGCCGAGGCGTCGTTGAGCCCGCCCTTGCTCCTGTTGTCACCAAACTCGACCCCGTTGCCGTTCCCGCCGTTGCCGCGGATGTAGCCAATGCCCGTAACCTCATCCTTGAAGAGGCCGGACCAGACGGTGCCATCCGCCTCCATCTCCTTCTTGAGCTCCTCCTTGCCCGCCTCGGTGTACCCGGTGATGCGGGTGTAGTCAATGGGCACGCACTCCACGAGGTCGCGGATAAACTGCATGACGGCGTCGACGGCAACGACCTCGTCCGCGTGGACGTTGCTGTAGAAGATGGGCACCTTGTACTGCAGCTTACCGCTCTTGAGCTGCTCCTGGACTGCGGCGGGGTTGCTCTCCATGAGCTTCTTGAGGTTCTGGTAGTCGGCGAGGTCGCTCTCGCTCCCAGCGACGAAAATCGCCTTCATGTCGCGGCCCTCGGCGGACTTGCCAAAGGTCTCGACCTTGGCATAAATGCCGTTCTTCAGGGCCTCCTCCACAAACTTGGGCAGGGCGGCGTCTATCTCCTCCTGGGTGTGGAACTCGTCGTAGGGCCTGAGCTCCACGTCCGTCGAGACGGTCTGGCCGTTCGCGAGCGCACAGGCGAGCTTGTAGGTGCCCACGTAGTCGTACATCGCCGAGCGGACCAGGGAACGCGCGCGGACGTCGATGCCATTGACGCCAAACAGCAGCTCGTTGCTAAACCTGAGGACGATGCTCGACTTTCCGTCAACCAGCTCCGCCTTCATGAGCACGTTGCTGAAGAACGGGATGGACGGTGCGTCGACCCCCTTCCTCTTGTCGACCGCCGCGACGGTCATCCAGTCCTCGAGGTTGCCCCCCAGGCACTGCTTGGGATAGACCTTGGGGTCGAAGGCGCCCTTGTCGCGCGAGAGGGAGAACTTCACCGAGCCCTCGTCGATCATCCTCTGCAGCGTATCCACGTCCACGCCGTCAACACCAACGGTAACCTGGAAGTCCCTCTTCTCGGTCATCGAGATCTTGGGCGCCGTGGTCTGGTCATAGCCCTCGTCCGTACGCGTGAACTCGATGCCGTCGAGCTGGGCGTCAGCCGCCTGCTGGGGCGTCTCGCCCTGGGTGACGTCGACCTGGGCTTCCGTGGCCCCCGAGCCCTGCGCGGGTTGGGAGGGAGCCTCCTCCTGGGGCTCCTCGGAGGCAGCCGCACCCTCGGCGGGCTGCCCCGCCTCCCCCGCCGCGGGGGTCTCCTCGGCCTGCCCCTCGTCTGTGGGCTTCTCTGCGCTGGCCTCACCCTGTGCCGGTTCGGCGGGATCCTGGGCCCCCTCAGTGGGCGTCACGTCAGCAGGCGCCGAGGGCTCCTCTGCGGGTGCCTCCTGGGCAACCGCCTCTGGTGCCGGTGCGACCTGCTCCGCCACCTCGATCGCGGGCTGCTCCGCCGGCAGTGCCTGCGCCTCCTCCGCGCGGGCGACCGCGGGGGCGGCGACGCTCGCCGCAATCGCGGCTGCCGCAATCACGACCAACATCCGCCGCTTGGACCATGCCCGGTGCGCCGACTTGGCGTCCAGTACCCTCAGCGTCCACCTCTTTGCCATGTGCTCCTCGTCCTTTCACCAATCAGAGATAGAACTTTCCACATCTGAATAGTGACTTAAACGAAAGTTTGGCTTTTTTCGTTTCGGGGGACGGAGCTTTTCCCATTTGCATAAGCAATCAAATGACACTGGGATTGTTCATTTGACATTTTCATAAATGGGCCGATTTAACTGAAGCCGACCTTGTAACACCTTTGAAATATTTAGTTCCTGAGCGGCACCTGATAATTGACCTTTGCCGTTGCAAAGGGTGCCCAGACACGAGGAAGGGGCGCCCGAATCCCTTCGGACGCCCCCATGGGCGAGTCGCTCTTGTGACGTGTTGCCTACGCCTTGGCCAGGGCCTGGTCGAGGTCGGCGATGATGTCGTCCACGTCCTCGATGCCGATGGAGAGGCGGATGAGGTCCTCGGAGAGGTGCGCGGCCTTCAGCTGCTCGGGGGTCAGCTGTGAGTGGGTGGTGGAGGCGGGGTGGATGATGAGGGACTTGGCGTCGCCCACGTTAGCGAGGTGGGTGAACAGCTTGACGTTGTTGACGACGTTGAGACCGGCCTCGCGACCACCCTTCACGCCGAAGACGACCACGCCGCCAAACCCGTGCCTGAGGATGCGCGACGCGACCTCGTGCGAGGGGTCTCCCTCAAGGCCGGAGTAACGGACCCAGCTGACCTTGGGGTTGTCCTGGAGGTACTTGGCGACGGCAAGCGCGTTGTCGGAGTGGCGCTGGACGCGGAGCGAGAGGTCCTCGATGCCAAGGCCGATGAGCTGCGCCGCATAGGGCGAGAGGGTCGGGCCAAAGTCACGCAGCTTGTTTGCCAGGACGCGGGTGGCGAAGGGCGCCGCGGGGGCGGCATCAGCGAAGACCAGGCCATGGTAGGAGGGGTCGGGCTTGGCGAGCGTGGACCACTTCTCGGGATCCTGCTTCCAGTCAAACTTGCCCGTGTCGATGACGGCGCCGCCCAGGGTCGCGCCGTGGCCGCCGATCCACTTGGTGAGAGACTCGATCACGACTGCCGCGCCATCCTCTGCCGGGCGATACAGGTACGGGGTCGCAAAGGTGTTGTCCACGAACACGGGGACGGGGGACGGCAGGGAGTTGGCCGCCTCGACGATCGCCGGGACGTCAGCAACGTCGACGAGGGGGTTGCCGATGGTCTCGACGTACCAGAGCTTGGTCTTGGGCGTGGTGGCAGCAACAAAGGCGTCGATGTCGTTGTTCTCGACGAAGGTGGTCTTGACGCCCAGGTCGCCGAGGGTGTGCAGGAAGATGTTCCAGGTGCCACCGTACAGGGAGTCGGATGCGACGATCTCGTCGCCCGCGCCGACCAGGTTGGTGAGGGCGAGGATCTCTGCCGCGTGGCCGGAGGCGACGGCGACGGCACCCGTGCCTCCCTCGACGGCGGCGATGCGGGCCGCGACGGCATCGGTGGTGGTGTTGGTCAGTCGGCCGTACACGTTGCCGGGGCGGCTGAGCGCAAACTTGGCGGCACCGTCCTCGGCGTCCTTGAACTCGAAGGCGGCGGAGGCGTAGACGGGCAGCGCCGCGGAGCCGGTGGTGGGATCGGGTGCCCAGCCGGCGTGAACCTGCAGGGTGTTGAAGTGCTTCTCGGGGTCCTTAGCGAAGTCGGGATTGAGCTCGAATGCCATGGTGTTCTCCTTTGTGCCTGTTCGGTGATCTTGGTCTTGGTAGGGTGAGCGTTCTCTGGGGCGCCCGAGTCGGAGGCGTTTTCTTCCTCCGTGCTCGGGCTACGGCATCTGCCGTCCCGATAGCTCGTTGTATGTCTCCGTCATTTCCATGACCTGCATAGTACCGCTTTACGGAGGCGATAACAGTCTCATCGATATGCGGACTTGCCCTATCCAGTTATCGGTTTCACATATATGTTTGGGAGTTGAGGCACAAAAAAGGGCCCCGACTTACGTCGGGGCCCAAGATTCCCATGGCAGCGGGCTAGTAGTTGATCGCCTGCTCCTCGAAGTAGCTCTGCGGGTGGTTGCAGACGGGGCAGACCTTGGGAGCCTCGGGACCAACGTGCAGGTGGCCGCAGTTGGTGCACTTCCAGACCTTGACGCCCGGACGGTTGAAGACCTCGCCCTTCTCAACGCGCTCGACGAGCTTGTTGTAACGCTCCTCGTGGTGCTTCTCGACCTCGCCGACCAGGCGGAACTTTGCGGCGATCTCCTTGAAGCCCTCGGCATCGGCGGTCTCGGCGAAGCCCTTGTACATATCGGTCCACTCGTAGTTCTCGCCGGCCGCGGCGTCCTTGAGGTTGGTCAGGGTATCGGGGACGTCGCCGTCGTGCAGGTACTTAAACCAGAGCTTGGCGTGCTCGCGCTCGTTGCCGGAGGTCTCGGTGAAGATGTTCGAGATCTGGACGTAGCCCTCCTTCTTGGCCTTGCTCGCATAGTAGGAGTACTTGTTGGTTGCCTGAGACTCACCGGCAAATGCCGCCTCAAGGTTCTTCTTGGTCTGCGAGTTCTCGAAGTCGACTGCCATGAAAAGCTCCTCTCTCGTTTGCCCGCAGGCCCCTTTTCCTGCGGGCGCCACTTGCAGCAAGCGTGCCGTTGGCGGCAGGCCCATAGTAGCACCTAGGGAAGCCAAATGCCACCTTGTTGATGGCAAAAACCCTCCCCCGCAAGCTCGCGAAGGATTGCCTCGACCTCCCCGCCGCCTAGCTCATTCCTACCCGCTTTGACCTCCTCTGCCGAGAGCTCGCACGCAAGCGTCCCGGAATCCACACCCTCGCTATGGGAGAGGAGCAGGCGGACGAGCGCCGCGCGCTTCTGGCGGTGGGAGCCCTCGAACCTCGACTGCCTGACGTGCCCCTTGGAGCGACGCGAGGGATTGGGCAACGTCCGCTTGAGGTACGCACCGTAGTCGAGAAGGGCGTAGTACCAGGTCCTGGGGTCATCCGACGGGTCGCCGTCCCCTGGGGGGCAGCACTGCCGCACCAGGGGCTCGAGCTCGCGGTCCCCCACGCCCTCCCGGTCGGGAAAGAGCTCGTGCAGAAAGACGGCGCGCACGTTGGTCTCGAGGTACACGCCTGGGAGGTCGTACGCGAAGGCCCGTATGCCCGCCGCCGTCGCCGGGCCGATGCCAGGCAGCGCGACGAGGTCCCCGTACTCGCGGGGCATCTCTCCCCCACCGTCGCATACGGCCTGGGCGGCGCTGCGCAGCGAGAGCGCGCGACGGTTGTATCCCATGCCCTGCCACTCCTCCAGCACGTCGGCGGTCTGTGCGTCCGCGAGCGAGCGGACGTCGGGAAACCTCGCCAGCCACCGCTGCCGCCTGCCGTCGACGCGGGCGACCTGGGTCTGCTGGAGCATCACCTCGGAGACCCAGATGGAATAGGGGTCGCGCGTGCGGCGCCAGGGGAGGTCGCGGTAGAGCTCGCGGCCACGGGAGAGGACCTTCTCCCTGAACGGCGCAAGCTCGTCGAAGGGGGTTGCGGGCAGGTCGGACACCCTACTCCCCCTGCCCGTCGGCCTTGCCGCCTCGGCTCACGACGTCAAAGCGGTGCCCACCGCTCATAACGGGATGCTTGTCCTCGATCACGACCTGGTACAGCGTGACCGAGCCAAAGTAGTCCCTGAGCATGCGCTCCGCCTCGCACCAGATGGGGTTGTAGTGGCACTGGGGCATGTAGGGACACGGGCCGCCGTCGTCGCCCGCGGTCGCACAGCCAGACACGTAGATGGGTCCCTGGATGGCCTCGACGACCTCCCGGAGCGTCACCTGCCTGGGGTCCGCCGCAAGCCTCATGCCACCCCTGGACCCGCGGGTGCTCTCCACCAGCCCCGCACGGACGAGGTCGTGCTGGATCGACCTGGCAAACGAGTAGGGGATCCTGTTCCTGTCCGCCGCGACGCGCACCGAGACGATGTTCCCGTCCGCACGGATGAGCTCGGCGAGCATGCGCAGCGCGTAGTCTGTCTTGCGAGAGATGTCCATGCCATTCCCATGCCTTCGGGGAGACGGCCTCCACGCCTCCCACTCGAAACCCAACGGCCCGAGGGCCTACCTCCAGTCGAGCACCGTCCAGCCGCGCCTGTGGGCCTCGAGCCTCAGGGTTGGGTCTGGGCACACGGCAAACGCCTCGACGGCTGACCCCAGGAGGAAGCAGTCCGACAGGTGGTCGCCGTACGCCGCCTGGACGTACCAGCGGCCCTGCCCCAGGTGCTCGTCCGCCCAGGCGGCGACGCCCTCGGTCTTTCCGCGGCCTGCCACCACCTGGCCATCGACCTCGCCGGTGAAGTTGCCTTCGCCGTCGCGCCTCATCCTTGTCGCCACCAGGCCGTCCACTCCTAGGTGGGCGGCGGCAAGCGTCGCTATGCCCTCGAAGGTCGCCGAGACCAGGAGCGTGACGCAACCCTGCCCCCTGCGCCTGGCAACCTCCGCGATGGCATCGGCGCGGTAGCGCGGCAGGATGTACCGGTCGTGGAACTCGCCCATCCTGCGGGCGACCTCGTCCTGCCCCTCACCGGCGAGCGCGTCAAAGATGAGCTCCCTCGACTCCGCCTGCCGCTGGGGCAGGTGAAGGGCGTACCGGGCGCCCCACCAGCCAAGGCGCAGCGCCCGCGAGGGCGAGATGAGCCCGCTCTCAAAGAGGTAGCGACAGAAGAGGATGCCGCTCTGCCCGTTGATGGATGTGCCGTCTAGGTCGAACACGGCAAGTCTCGCCCTGCCGAGGTCGCTCCCGTCTTGTTGGCCCACCACACCTCGCCTCCGCAATGCGCGTTGCCACGGATGCCATTACTCCTAATATTATGCCATTTGTCGCAATTTCGATTCAGCACACGGGCATGGTGCCCAGATATAAGAAAAGAGCCCCGGCGAACCGAGGCTCCGTGCATTCTATGGCGGGATATGCGGGACTTGAACCCGCGACCTCCGACGTGACAGGCCGGCGCTCTAACCAGCTGAGCTAATACCCCGTGCATCAGTGCGGGAGTAATAATACACGGAAGGCGGAAGCCTTGTCTAGGGGGAATTTTGATTTCTTTCCCTTCACGAGTCCTCCATACGATGGCGGCCCCTCCGATGCCGGAGGGGCCGCCGAAGACGTACCGGTTTTATGGCCCGTCAGCCCAGGGCAATGGTCGTCGTCTGTCCCGTGCTGTCCGTGATCAGGAGGTTGGAGCCGTCGAGCTTGACGTCGGTGATCTGCCCGCTCCCCGTGACGGCGTTGCCGTTCGAGTCGGTCACCTGCGTGCTCATCGAGCCCGCACCCATGGTGTAGGCAAGGACGTCCCAGCCGTCCGCCAGGTTCTCGGGAATGATGATCGCGCCGTTGTACAGTACGAGCTGGACCGGTGTGCCCTCGAACTCAAAGTACGTGTTCACGCTCGAGGTGGAGCTGTCCTGGGGCGAGCCCACGAGCGCATACTTGCCGTCGTCACCTTGCTTGATGCTGAAGACCGTGCCGTTGTAGGTGATGGAGCCGTCGGAGCCGGTCTGCGTCTGTTCCACCTGCCCGCTGTCCGCCTGCTCGGCGCTGGGACTGTGCGAGATGATCGCGTTGAAGGCGAGAATGGCGAGCACGATGACCACGGCGGCGGCTATGGCGATGCCGATGTTCAGCCGCTTGTTGGTCTTGATCTTGGTCTCGCGGTTGCGGACGCGGGGCTTGTTGCGGCCCTGCAGCTGCATCTCCTCGCCAAAGCCCGTCCTGGTCCACGACGAGGTCGAGTCGGGCGAGATGGTCCTCACGTTGTCGCGCGTCTCGACCCTGGCGCCCTCCCCCACGTCGATGCGGCGGAACGACCCGGTGACCGCCGGGTCCACGCCGATGGGACGGGGTGCGTCCTGCTCGGACCCGCCGACGTCGATCTGCGGAAGGTTGCGCAGACGGTCCCTCGGGGGCCGTGCCCCCTGCGACTGGGGAGCCGATATGGGCGATAGGTGCGAGGCGTGCCGCGCGGCGCCCGACCCGCTGCCCGCGGATGCCGTCCGACGCGGAGACGCGCCCGCGTGGCTGCCGCGCCGGGGGGTCCCGCCCCTCCGGTCCCTTCTCTCGTTATCTGCCATGACAGACCTCCTGTCTGTGTGCATGGTAGCGCGAGGCGCCACCTGCGTGGTGCCTAGAGCGACCGCCGCTCCTCGATGGCGCGTCCGAGCGTCACCTCGTCCGCGTACTCGAGGTCGCCTCCCACGGGGAGCCCGCTCGCCAGGCGCGTGACCGTGACTCCCAACGGGCGTATCACGCGAGAGAGGTACGTCGCCGTCGTCTCTCCCTCGACGTCCGGGTTGGTGGCAAGGATGACCTCCTTGACCTCGCCGTCGGCCAGGCGCCCCATGAGCTCGCGCACATGGAGCTGCTCGGGCCCCACCTTGTCCATGGGCGAGATGACGCCGCCCAGGACGTGGTACAGGCCGTGGTAGGAGCCCGTGCGCTCGATGGCGCTCACGTCGCGCGGCTCGCTCACCACGCAGATGCGGCTGCGGTCGCGGGAGGCATCCGAGCACACGTCGCAGGTGTCACGCGTGGCATAGCTGAAGCAGATGGGGCAGAAGTGGACCTGCCGCTTCACGTCCAGGATTGCGCTCGAGAGCCGGCGTGCCGTCTCGGCGTCTGACTCCAGGATGTAGTAGGCGATGCGCTGAGCGGACTTGGGGCCGATGCCCGGAAGCCTCCCCAGCTCGTCAAGCAGCCGCTGGAGCGCCCTGCCGTCGTTGGGTTCCGGCATTAGAAGAGACCGGGGATGTTGGGGAGGTTCATCCCGCCCGCAACGCCCCTCATCTGCTGGTTGGCAACGTCCTGCGCGCTGTCGAGGCACTCGTTGACGGCCGCGAGGATGGTGTCCTGCAGAAGGTCGACGTCCTCGGGGTCGAGCGCCTCGGGGTCGATCGTGATGGAGGTGATCTTGCCGTCGGCGGTCCCTGCCACCTTGACCATGCCGCCGCCGGCGGACGCGGACACCTCCGTCTGCGAGAGCTTCTCCTGCGTCTTGGCAAGCTCCTGCTGCATCTTCTGTGCCTGGCGCATCATCTGCTGCATATCCATGTCAATCACTTCCCCGCGGGTTACGCCCGCCTAGTCTTCGTCTCCATACGAGTCGGGCGAGAGGCCCTCCCCGCCTGTGTCGCCCCCCGATTCTGAGCCGGTGTCGCCACCGGCGCCGTCCGGATGCTCCACGCTCACGGTAACCCCATCGCCAAAGACGTTGGTGAGCATCTGCATCAGCCGGTCGACGTCCTGGGGAAGGGGTTCCCCGCCTGCCGAGGCCGCGGGGGATGCCGAGGGCACCGGGTCCGCCGCCGACGCGGGGACGGGCGCGGGAGAGGGGGCTGCCGCCTGAACGGGAGCAGGTGCCGGGGCTGGCGCCGCCTCCTGGCGAGGCGGGACGGGTGCCGGGGCCGGGGCCGGGGCAGTCGCCCCCCCGACCGGGCTCGCCATGGGCGCGGGGGCCGCGGGCGCGGCGAAGGTCGCCTCCTGCGCCTCCTCGTCATACGAGACGGCCGAGGCGTCGTCGTAGGGAACCGCCTCGTCGTCCCACGGCATGGCGTAGCCCGGCTGGGCCGGCGCACTCGCCTGCGCGGTCGGTTCCGCGACGGGCACCGGTGCGGGCGATGGGGCGGGCGCCGGGACGGGAGGCACCGGACGCGGCGCCTGCTGGCGCTGCGGCGCGACGGGAGCCTGCCTGGGTGATGCCGGAGCCGACCTGCGCGCCCGGGCGATGTCCGCACCCGCGAGGCTCGCCTCCACGTAGTTGATGGAGCGGTAGCCAAAGACCTCGGCGACGGCGCGGTCCACCACCGTGCGGACGTCCTTGCGATCGAGCATCTTCACCGCAAAGCCGCTGCCCTTGGGAAGGTTGACCAGCAGGTGCTCGCCGTCGTCCTGCATGGCGGTCGACTGCATGAGCAGCGAGCCGCGCGGAGGGTCCTTTGCCAGCAGCCCCTCGACCACCTGCTTCCACCTGCGCTGCAGCTCACCGGGATCGGTGACCGCAGGATAGGCGGACGAGGAGGGAGTCGACTGGGGCTTCTGGGCTTGCGGCTTCGGGGCCTGCGGCTTGGGGGACGGGGCGGGCGTCGGGGGGACCTGCCTGGGGGCCTCGCGCTGGGCCTGTGGCCGCGGCGCCTGGGCCGGGACAGGTTGCGAGGGCGCGGGTGCCACGGGGGCGGGGGCTGGCTCGGCGGGTCGCTGCTGCGTCGCGGGCGACCCGCTTGCAGGCCGCTGCTCCTGGCCGCGCTCCCACGGGTGCGCGATTGGCGCCGAGAGGGGCGCGACCCTGTGCTCCACGCGGTGCGCCTCGGTCGCCGCGGGGACGGGCTGGGCGGCTGCCGGCGCGGGGCTGGCCGGGGCTGCGCCCTGGGGCTTCCTCTCCCCCGCCGGCGCCTGCTGGCCAGATGCCTGGCGGGGCTGGGCAACCGCCGCGACGGGGACGCCCTCGCCAAGGGAGGCGATGCGCTCCTCGAGCGACGAGACGCGGTCGGCAAGGGACTCGAGTGTGAGGTCGCTCTTGGGACGAGCGATCCTGGTGAGGGCTATCTCGAGGACGAGCCGCTGGTTGGTCGCCGTGCGCATCTCGCTCGAGGCGTCGCCCATCACCATGAGGGCGCGCGCCAGCCTGTCGACGGAGCCAAACTCGGATGCCTCCGAGCCAAGCGCCTCGAGCTCCTCGGTCGTCGCGGTCACCACGCCGGGCTTGGGGCCGACGGCGGCGACCACATACACGTCCCTCAGGTGCGCGGCGAGCTCGCGCGTGAACTGCAGCAGGTCCCGGCCGGCGTCGACGAGCGACGCGACGGTGGAGAAGAGCGTGGGCACGTCCCTCTCCGCAAGTGCCTTGGCCGTGACGTGGAGCGTGGACGACGACACCTCGCCCAGCATGTCGCGCGTGAGGGCGAGCGTGATGGACCCGCTCCCAAAGACGCTCAGCTGCTCGAGCGAGCTGAGCGCGTCTCGCATGCCCCCGCGGGCGTGGCGGACCACAAGCTCGAGTGCGGCGGGCTCGTAGGTGAAGCCCTCGCTCTCGCACACCGACTCAAGGTGGGCGAGCATCTCGTCCGCGGCTATGGGGTGGAAGTCAAACCGCTGGACGCGGCTGAGGATCGTTGCAGGAACCTTCTGCGGGTCGGTTGTGCAGAGCACGAACACCACGTGTGACGGCGGCTCCTCGAGGGTCTTGAGGAGGGCGTTGAACGCCGCCGTGGTGAGCATGTGGACCTCGTCGATGATGTAGACCTTGTAGCTCCCCCGCACGGGTGCGTAGCCCACCCTGCTGATGATCTCCTCGCGCACGTTGTCGACGCCCGTGCGGCTGGCCGCGTCGAGCTCGTACACGTCGGGGTGCTCGCCCTCGGCGATGAGGGTGCATTGCTCGCAGGTGCCGTCGGGGAGGTGGCCCGGGCCCTTCTCGCACATAAGGGCCTTGGCGAGGATCCTTGCCATGGTGGTCTTGCCCGTGCCGCGGGGACCGCAGAACAGGTAGGCATGGCTCGTCTTGCCCTCGAGGACCGCGTGCTCGAGGGTGCTGACCACGTGCTGCTGGCCCACGACGTCCTCGAAGGTCTTGGGGCGGTACTTTCTGTAAAGGGATTCCATCGCGCCTCCGACGCCTCGCATGACTCGGCCTACCAGTATAGCGGCGGACCCCCGCCCGCCCCCTAGCCCTCGCCCGACTGCCGTTCCAGGAGCGCCTCGAGGGCCCCGTTGGCGACCAGGCCGCCCACCTCGGCGGCGGCGGCAAGGTAGAGGCAGGCACCAAGGGGCCAGCGCTTCCTCCTGGCGAGGGCGATGGCGGCACCCACCACCCAGCCGCCGCGCGCCTCGAGCACCAGGGCGTCGATCGCCGCCTTGGTGACGGGGAGCCCCATCTTGGGGAGGGCGCGCAGGGGCATGTTGTAGGCAAAGGCCACGTTGGGGTCGAAGGAGTCCCTCGCGAGCTGCCTGCCGCAGTACGCGTCGGCCACCTTTCCCGCCGCCCACATGACCGGGCTGCGCGACTTGGTGAGGTCGCGGAGCGTCAGGTTGGCGTCGATGGGGATGCGCGGGGACGGGATGGCGCGACCCAGGAGCGCGGAGAACTGCGCGTCGTCGACGTCCGCCACCCTCCCGGACTGGTAGACGGGGAGTCGGAGCCCCGCGTAGGGGTTGGGGGCACCGCTGCCCGCGACCTCGACCTCCGCCTGAAGCCGGAGGTCGGCCGCGCTTGCCCCCACCGAGACGAGATAGGACCCTCCCTCGGTCTCCCATGCGTTGGTCTCGACGTTGAAGTACTGGAACGCGCGCGGGCCGAGGGGGACGGTCACGCGTCGCGACTCGCCCGGGGCCAGGCTCACACGGGCCCATCCCCTCAGCTGGACCTTGGGGGCAAACACCGCGGCACCGGGCAGCCCCACGTACACCTGCGCGACGTCGGTGCCCTCGCGCCGTCCCACGTTGGTCACGACGAAGCTTGCCTCGTCCTTGGAGGCGACGAGGTCGGAGTACTCAAACCGCGTGTACCCCAGGCCGTACCCAAAGGGGTAGGCAACGGGCACGTGGGCGGTCTGGTAGTAGCGATAGCCCACGTACGGCCCCTCGCGGTACTCCGCCGTGCGCTGCAGGCTGGGAAAGTTGCCAAAGCTGGGGACGTCCTCCAGCCTGACGGGCCAGGTCTCCGCGAGCCTGCCGCACGGGCTGACGGCGCCGGTGACGACCTCGAGCGCCGCCGAGGCGCCCGCCTGCCCGCCCAGCGCCAGGTACAGGATCGCAGGCGCATGGGTCTGCCAGGGGACCTCCACGCAGCTTCCCGCGGAGAGGAGCACGACCACGTTGGGGTTGGCGGCAAAGACGGCGCGCAGGAGGCTGATCTGGTTGGAGCTCACCCGGATGTTGGTGCGGTCGAGGCCCTCCACCTCCCTGGACTCGTCCAGGCCAAGGCACAGGAGCACGACCTCCGCGCGCCGGGCGAGCTCGACCGCCGCGGCGGCCCTCTGGGGGTTTGCCCTCCCCGAGCGCTCGAAGCCGGGCTCGTAGCCCACGAGGTCGAGCCTGTCGTCTGCACGCATGACGTCGAGGAGGCTCTCTACCCGCGTCGCGCTGACCAGCGACGACCCCGCCCCCTGGTAGCGCGGGGCCTGGGCAAAGTCACCCACGAGCGCGACCTTGGTGTGCGGCACAAGGGGCAGCAGCGGAGAGGTGCGGGGCGCGACGCGCCCGGAAGCCGCCCCGCCGGCCCCCTCCGCCGCGGGGGCGCCCTTCTCCCATGCGTCGGCGGGGGCGTCGTTCTTGAGGAGGACGATGCCCTCCTCCGCCGCGCGGCGGGCGAGGCGATGGTGGGCATCCGCGTCGTAGCCGCCGTGATAGCCGGCCTTGGCCCGGTCGGTCCGGAGGATGAGCGCAAGCGCCTCTCGCACGCGGTCGTCGAGGTCCGCCTCGCTCACGCGACCGGTCCTCACCGCAATCACCAGCTCGCGGATGGAGCAGTCGTTGGGGGCGGGCATCTCGATGGTGCAGCCAGCCGAGACCCCCGCGGGGTGGTCGTTCGAGGCGCCCCAGTCGGTGACCACGGCCCCGCCAAAGCCCCACTCGTCCCTCAGGACGTCCCTGAGGAGGTGGCGGTTCTCGCTCGCATAGGTGCCGTTGACCATGTTGTAGCTGCTCATGATTGCCATGGGATGCGAGTTGCGCACGCACTCCTCGAAGCCGGCGAGGTACACCTCGCGCAGGGTCCTCTCGTCCACCACCGAGTCGGACGACTGCCTGCGGGTCTCCTGGCTGTTGGCGGCAAGGTGCTTGGGGCACGCGCCGAGGCCCCGCGACTGGATGCCCCTCACGTATGCCGCCGCCATGCGGCCCGAGACGAGGGGGTCCTCCGAGAAGTACTCAAAGTTGCGCCCGCAGAGTGGGTTGCGCTTGATGTTGAGGCCCGGCCCCAGCACCACGTTGACGCCCATGGAGGCGGCCTCCTCCGCGAGCGCCTCGCCAATCTTCTCCGCGAGGTCCGTGTCCCACGTCTGGGCCACGGTCACGGCGGTGGGGAAGCAGGTGGCGGGGTCCGAGGTGCCAAGCCCCAGGTTGTCCGCGCCGGAGCTTTGGTGGCGAAGCCCGTGTGGGCCGTCCGAGAACTCCAGGCTGGGAACGCCCAGGGAGGGGAACGCCCTGGTGGAGAAGGGCTTCCCTCCCGAGAGGAGCGCACACTTCTGCTCCAGCGTCATTGCCCCCAGGATGCCCTCGACGTCCATTTGCATCGCCCCTCTCGCTTGCCAGACATGGCCGTGCCCCGGCCCACGCGGGCCATCGTACGTTGTTTTCCACGTTTGGGACGGCCCAAACGCAGGGATGCGGCAAGGAGACAAGAATGCCACGTCCCCCCGGGGCGTGGCATTGGGTGGCAGGTTGAGCGACGGTGTCGGCTATGCCGCGTGCTTGGGGGCCGCGCCCTTCTTGGAGGAGAGCTTGGCCTTGATCGCGCCGACCACGGCCGGGATGACCGAAACCAGGATGATGCCCACGACCACGAGTTCGAAGTGCTCCTGGACGGCAGGGATCCCGCCGAAGAAGTACCCCAACAGCGTGAACAGCGTGGACCAGGTGACGCCGCCCAGGATGTTGAACACCACGAAGTGGTGCCAGGCCATGCCGCCCATGCCCGCGAGGAACGGAACGAAGGTGCGGATGAACGGGAAGAAGCGGCCCAGGAAGATTGCCAGGCGTCCCCACTTGTCCAGGAAGGCCTCGGTCTTCTCCACGCGCTCGGGGGTCATGGCCTTGACCTTGCCGCTCCTCACGATGCGCTGGCCAAAGAAGTGCCCGATCATGAAGTTGCACTGGTCGCCGATGATGGCCGCGGCCCATGCAACTCCGAGGAGCGCAAAGATGTTGAACCCGCCGTTGTGCGCGAAGAAGCCCGATGCAAAGAGCAGCGAGTCGCCCGGCAGGAACGGGAAGAACACCACGCCCGTCTCGATGAACACGATGAGGAAGACCAGGCCGTAGGCGACCATGGGGCCGGCGGCGATCCAGCTTGCGATGGCGGTCCTCGGGTCCCTGAGAAGCTCGGCGATCATGTTGACGAAGCCCATTGGCGACTCTCCAAAGGTCGGCTGGGGCGGCAGGCGCTGCCGTCATAGAAAACGCCCCCGCGGCCAACCTCTCGCTGGCTGCAGGGGGCGTACAAGTGCGCCCTGCGGGAACGGGTGCCCGCCAGAGGCCCCTTATGGCTGCTGCCTTCCGGCCCTGACCAGGTTCGAGGTGTGGCGTCACCCGAACCCACAGGGCGCACTTACGGAGAGTACTGTAGCAAAGAAGCGCGGCAACCACCAAAAAGCCATGGGAGGGCGCCGCGCCGGCGTCTCCGGCAACGGCACCCCGGGGACTATCCCCTCTTCTCGGCCTTGAGCGCCTTGCTGAAGCTCGTGTCGCTGTGACGCGCCCAGAGCACGTAGACCAGCACAGACACCACGCAGGCGAGCGAGACGATCGCCCACATGGACGAGTAGCCCATCGCGGTGATGAGCGAGCCGGCCACGCCGCCGCCCAGGCCGTAGCCGATGTCGTACCCGCAGAGGAACGTGGAGTTTGCCGAGCCCCTGGTCTCGTCGCTGGACGTGTGGACCGCCATGGACTGGAGCGAGGGCTCCAGGCCGCCAAACGCGAAGCCGGCGAGTGCCGCGGACAGGACGAACGTCCCCACGTTAGGCACGAAGGCGAGGAGCAGGAAGGCCACGAGCATAGAGGCGTTGCACGCATAGACGAAGAACGCCTCGCCCCTCTCGTCCACCAGGCGGCCCAGGAACACGCGGACCAGCAGGAGCATGACGCTCATGATCAGGAAGTAGATGGAGCCGGAGGGCAGGCCCTTGTCGGACGCGTAGATGGCGACGAAGTTCTCGAGCGCGCCAAAGGTGAACATGAACACGAGCATGGTCACCGTCGCGGGCAGGGAGTCGCGGTTGATGATCGTCCTGAGGTCAAGGGGCTTGTGGGGCACCTCGACGCGCGGGGCATGGACGAACGAGAACAGCAGGAGGCCCACGAGCGCGATGCAGGTGGCCACGATGTAGAGCACCTTGAAGCCAAAGCCCTCCATCAGCGAAAGGCCCAGGGCGGGCGCGATTGCGGAGGCAAGCGCGGTGGCCATGCCAAAGTAGCCCATGCCCTCGGCAAAGCGCGGCTTGCAGATAACGTCGGACGCCACGGTCGCGGTCGTGGAGTTGGAGAACGAGAGGCCCACGCCGTGGACCATGCGGAAGAAGATCGCGATGGAGAGGACGGGGACGGTCACGTACCCCACGGGCGAGAGCGCCATGAGGAGAAGGCCGATCACCAGTGCCGTGCGGCGGACGCCGTTGTCCAGCCACCAGCCCACGAACGGGCGGACGATGACGGCCACGAACGAGAAGGCCGCGGCGCACACGCCCGTGATCGCCTCGGTGCCACCCAGGCTCTTGATGAAGAACGGGAACGTGGACAGCGACATGATGTGGTTGGTGAAGACGCAGAGGTTCACCAGGATGATGAGGACGAGGTCCTTGGTCCAGAGCTTTGGCTGGGCGGATCTGGAGCGCCCTTCCGATGCGGTTTGAGCCATGCGATTTCCCTTCGACGAGACGGCGTTTGGCCGCACGCGAGGGACGCAGGGGCTTGGGTGCCCACGGCGAGCGGCCTGGTGGATCAATTGGACTTACGCCCGTGGGGCCGCTCATTGACGCAGGAGATTATAGCCCAGACCCCCGCCGACTCAGGGCGTTTGACCCTCTCCCGCAACGTGATGATTTTGTCGCGCCGCATGCGCCACATGCTATCGTCAGTACCTGCGTGTAGCGCAAAGCTGCTGCAACCGGGTGCCCCACAACGCCACCAGGAGCAGCGATACAGCGTAGTTGGCAAAGCGTGCGACGGTCCCACGACCGCTCGCACGCTTTTTTGTTGCGGCACCGCCGCGAAGGGAGAGAGCATGCCCAAGAACAAGGCGCAGGGAATCATCTTCGGGATCCTCATGTCGGTGACCATGGCCTATGGGATGGAGGTCTACAACGTCGCCTGGAAGATGGGGATCCCCACCACCGCGGGCGGGTTCTCCAACATGACGAACGTCGTCTTCTGGGACGCGCTGCTCGAGGCCGCGTACATGTGGCTCTTCGTGTTCCTGTTCTCCAACCTCTGGGGCAATCGCCTGGGGATGGCGCTTGCGTCCCGCTGCGTCGACGAGGAGCGTGACAGCGCCTTCGTGCGTGGCACCATCAGGTCCTGCTGCACGGTGCTCGTGATGTGCCCCACCATGAGCCTCGTCGCCGCCATCCTCTTCAACGTGATCCTCGGTGGCATGCCCGTGGCCCAGCTTCCCGCGATCTGGGTGGGAACGCTCATCAAGAACTTCCCCATGGCGCTCCTCTGGAACCTGTTCGCAGCCGGTCCGGTGTCCCGCCTCGTCTTCAGGACCCTCTTTGCCCACGTGGGCGAGAGGGACGAGGAGTCGGTGCCCCAGGGTTCCGCCGAGGCGGTTGACTAGGGCGACGCGAGGCACTCATCGCGAGTCGTGGGCCGGGGCTTCTCGCCTCGGCCTTTTTGCTTGCCCACGTGCCTTTCGCCGGGGACGAGCGACTCCGCGAGACTGCTCGTGGGAGAACGACCACCCCTACCCCCTGCAACAAGCGCCTCACAGGGAGGGGTTTGCCGCCATGACTCGGTAGTCGAGTCGTCGGTAGCCGCGCATCGACCGGCACGACGCCCTCCGATGGCAGCCAAAGTCCGATGTGAGTACTTCCGTGAGATGATTGCCCGAAGACGCCAGCCTCACGCGACGCTTTCCCAGGTGAGGGGTCGGGGAAGATTCCTGCCACCCTGACAGTGTCAGCAAACTCCCGATGTGAGTACTCATTTCGGGCATTTGCCGCCAAACGGCTCCCGTTCCGGGCACGGATGGCAGCAGACTCCCGCGGTGAGCGCTCATATCGGGACTCAGTTGCCATGATGATGAATCTCCGACTGGGGAAGCTCGTCCCCCGAAGACCCCTCCAGGCAGGCGAAACCCGCAGCAAGCACTCACCTCGGGAGTTTCTCGCCAGAGATCCACGCGAAGGGCTCCCCTCGCCATTCTTGTCCCACCGATTCCCCGCCATGACCCCCCATAGCCCGGGACACGAATCTGGATGCGGGAGTGCCAACGAAGTGGGCAGGACGTCCCGCAAGGCGTAGCGGCACTTCTTGCGTTACCCTAGCCCCAGAATGCAGAGTGCCACCGCGGGAGGGCAGGTCAGGCCCTGGAAAGGCAGGTCGCGCGAAATGATCAACCACTTTTGCAAGGAGCCGCTCTGGGAGTGCCACAATGCGCTGGCTGAGGTAGCCCTGGGAAAGCGGCCAGCAGACACCGTCATCCGCCACGCGCGGCTCGTGAGCGTGACGACACATGAGGTCCTGGACGACGCGGACATCGCCATCAGCCACGGGCGAATCGCCTACCTGGGGATTGGCGGGCACACGGCGGAGCACTGCGTCGGACCCGACACCAAGGTCGTCGATGCGGCGGGCCTCTACGCGGTCCCCGGCCTCATGGACAGCCACATCCACATCGAGTCGTCGATGGTAGGGCCGAGCGAGTATGCCCGGGCGGTCGTCCCGCACGGGACCACCGGGATATACGCCGACCCGCACGAGGTCGCCAACGTGCGCGGCCTCGAGGGCGTCAGGGTGATGTGGGAGGACGCGGCCCGCACCCCGCTCAAGACCATGCTCACAACCCCCTCCTGCGTGCCCGCCGTCCTGGGGGTGGAGGACACCGGCTCGTCGATCGACGCGTCCCAGGTTGCGCAGACCATGACGTGGGACCAGACCGTCGCGCTCGGGGAGATGATGAACTTCCCGGGCATCCTCTCGGGAGAGGAGAACGCCACGGGCGAGGTCGCGGAGACCCTCAAGGCCGACAGGGTCGTGACCGGCCACTACGTGAGCCCCGACGACGACAGGGGCCTCAACGCCTACATCGCCGCGGGCGTCTCCTCCTGCCACGAGTCGGGAACCTTCGACGACGTGATCGCGAAGCTCCGCATGGGGATGTATGCGCAGCTCAGGCAGGGGTCAGCCTGGCTCAACCTGCCCGGTTACCTCCCGCAGCTCGTGGAGAGCGGCGTCGACACCCGCCTGTGCCTCCTGTGCACCGACGACTCCCACCCGCACACCATCGTGGACGACGGCCACATGGATCGCGTGCTCCGCACCGCGGTCTCGCTCGGACTCGATCCCGTGACGGCGATTCAGATGTGCACCATCAACTGCGCCACCTACTTTGGCGTTGGCCAGGACATGGGCTCGATCACGCCCGGCAAGTGCGCCGACGTCGTCCTCATGGATGACCTCAGGGACTTCCGCGCGCGGTACGTATGGATCGACGGCGACCTGGTCGCCCGGGACGGCAAGGCGCGCTTCGAGGTCGAGCCCTTCCCCTGGCCCGACTTCATGACCCACACCATGGAGCTGGGCGACACCCTCACCCCCCAAGCCTTCGAGTTCCCCGTCGACCGGCGGGACGGGCGTTGCAAGGTGCGCGCCATGGGCATCACCCCCGGCGACACGATCACGCACGACATCATCGTAGACGTCCCCGTCCGTGACGGCAAGCTGCAGGCTGACGGCGAGAACGACGTGCTCAAGGTCTGCGTCTTCGACCGCCACCACGGCAGCGCGGGAACCCACTCGCGCGGCTTCGCAAAGGGCTTCGGCATCCACGGCGCGCTGGCGCAGACCGTCTCGCACGACGCGCACAACCTCCTGGTCATGGGCGACAACGACGCCGACATGCTCCTTGCCGCAAAGACGCTCGAGGCGTGCGGCGGCGGAGAGGTCGCCGTCCAGGACGGCAAGGTGCTCGCACTGGTCGAGCTCCCAGTGTGCGGCCTCATGAGCACGGAGCGCGTGGAGGTCGTCTCCCGCAAGGTGAGCGCCATCGAGGCCGCGTGGCGGCAGATGGGGTGCACGCTCCCCTCTCCGTTCATGACCATGGGCGTCATGTCACTTGCATGCGTCCCGGAGCTCAGGCTGACCAACCGCGGCTACGTCAACTGCGTCAGCTTCAAGATGGAGCCCCTGCTGGCGGAGTAGGCGCGGGCGAGAGGAACGTTGCCACCGACGAGAGGGGGCGAACCCAGATGGGCTCGCCCCCTCTCCCTGCATCAGTTGCCTGACTGGGCTACTTCACGCCGTACCAGGCGATGCCCTCGGCATTCCAGCCGACCTTCACCAGATGGTCGTTCTCGGCCTTGCTCGTGGTGAAGTTGTGCGCGCCGGCCTTGGCGTTGGGGTTGTACTGGCGGTAGACGGCAACGCCCTGCTCGTCATCGGAGTACCAGCCAATGCCCTCGTCGTTCCAGCCCGCGTTGACGAGCATGTCTCGCTCGTCCGCGCTGGTGGTGTAGTGGTGGTCGCCGGCGTTGGGGTTGTACAGGCGGTACACCGGGGTGTCAGACGTCTTGGGCGCCTTCCACGCAACGCCCTCGTACGTCCAGCCCGCCTTCACCAGCGACCCCGCCTCGAGCTTGCTCTGGGTATAGAAGTGCTCGCCGGAGTTGGGGTTGTACATGCGGAACATCGTCCCGACCTCGACCTTGGGAACCCCCTTCACCGTCACCGTGGCGCTTGCGTCCGGGTTGACCTCCTGGCCGTCCACAAGGACCGCCACCCGATACTCGGCGTCGGCGTTCTCGAGGTTTCCGGGGAAGCTGATGGCCGCGGAGTAGACCCCGTCATCGCCCCTGTGGAGGTCGACCGTCGCCCAGGCGCGGCTGACGGCTTCGCCGTTGGCGTCGTACACGCGAAGCTGCGTGCTCTTGCCCTCGGGCACGTACTTGAGGTCGGCGGAGAAGCTCACGTCAGCGCCGTTGGAGTCGAGCGTGCTCTGGGCGGGCTTGAGCGAGGTGAGCGTTACGGGATGCGCCGCTACGGTGAGCTTGACCGCCTCGCCCAGCTGCTTGCCATCCAGGAATACCGCGACCTGGTAGCCCTGCGCCTCGGTCGTCTCGTTGGCCGGCACGTCGATGCTTGCGGAGAGCGTGCTCACGGCATTCTCGTCTGCCGCCCCGCCAGCGAGCCACGCATGCGCCCAGTCCGCATCGACCCTGTTGCCGTCGGCATCGAGGACCACGAGCTCCGCCTTCTGGTCCACGTTGAGGTTGTTGAGCTTGGCGGTGTACTTGACGCTGCCACCATCGGCGGAGAGCTCCGCCTTTCCGTCGAGAGACGCGAGGGATGCCGGGAAGTCGACGACGAACGCCTGGGATGCGGCCCCCTTGGCGGTCGAGGAGATCTTGATTCCGGTGTCAGTGCGCTCCGCGGGGGTGTCCTTGCCGTTGTACAGGAGGACGGGCGTGGTGCTGGTGCCCAGCTGGTCCTGCGTGTGGCTGTTGAGGAACGGCATGCGAATGAGCGGCTTGCCGCCGTTGAAGTCGGCAAGCTCAAAGTACGCGGGCATGGCGCCGGGGCGGTGGGTGCTCACGTTGACCGTGTTGTCACCGGTGAGGATGCCATCCTCGTCCACGACGCCCTGGTCAATGTGGTACACCACGATGCCGCCGGTGGGGTTGTCGTAGGAGTACCCGCTCCTCTTCCCCTTGAGGTAGAACTTCTCCATGCCCTGGTCAAAGGACTCGTACTGGCGGTTCTCCACCAGGTAGTACTCGCCGTCGCTCGCCTTGATGATGAAGCTCTTGAAGCCAGCCTCGCTCATCTGGGAGCTTGCGGTGTACACGCCGTCGTGGGTGATCTCCTCGGGCTCGATGTACCCAAGGAAGTAGCGGGACCACGCGTCGAAGAACCCGGGACGGTAGACCCCCGCGTCCTTGCCCGTCTGGACCACGCCCCAGGAGCCACCGTCCATCATCGAGAGGCCGGAGAAGGAGTAGTCGGCCCACGGACCGGGATTGGACCCGTCGGAGGTGTCATACAGGTCGGGCAGGCCGATGTAGTGGCCGAGCTCGTGCCCAAGGGCCCCGATGCCGCTCTGGTGCTCCTCGGTCGCCCCCGTGGACTCAGTCTCCGCCTGGGTGACGTAGGAGTCGATCCCGACCTTGCCGCTCGCCGTGGTCACCTCGTAGGGCTTGGCATCCATGCCGTTCTGACCCGCCGCGTCGGAGAAGGTCCACTGGTGCGGCCAGATGCAGCCGTGACCCGAGGGAACATAGCCCGCCGACTCGTCATACCCGGCAAACACGAGGCCGATGCCAATCTCGGTCTTGTCCAGCTTTCCGTCGTGGTTGGTGTCGTACTTGGCTAGGTCAACGTACTTGCTCACGGCGTCAAAGGTTGCCTCGAGCGTCTCGATGTAGTTCTTGCCATAGTCAAGCGCACCATGGTCTCGGTCGAGAGTCACGTGGACGACGCCGTCGTTGGCCGTGTCGTAGGGGTTGTGGTTGCCGTCGACGCCCGTGGCGCTCGTCTCCTCGATGGGACGCCAGGTGAACTTGCCGTTTGACGCAATGTTGTAGTACTTCTCGATGCTCCACTCGCCCGTGAAGAACTGGTCCCCCCAGTTGTAGTCGTCACGGTACTTCTCGTCGTTGAACTCGACGACGACCGTGAGGAGCGGAAGGGTCTTTTCGACCCCCTCCCTCTCGTTCACGTCCTTGCGCTGCTTTGCCGTGATCTTGTCGGCGGTCACGGGTGCCGACGGCGTACTCGTGGTGGACTCGCGATACTCGCTGCCCATGAGTGCATAGATCGCCTTGCGCGTTGCCTCGTCGGAGAGGTCGGACTTCCCGATTGCGCCGGGGTCCTTCTCAGCCTGGGCCGGGCTTCCAAAGGCGACGCTGCCGTCGGAGCCCCTCACGACCTGCTTGTACACGCCGTCAGAGGGGTCAAGTTCGACGATCGCGCCGTTGTCCATGAGGCGGTAGTTAAAGTACTCGTCTCCGTTGATCGTAAACTCGAAGGTGGCACCGTCTGGCTGCGTGAGCGTGATGGTCGCCCCACTCGCCGGGTTGGCCATGGCCACCCCGGGAAGCGTGAGCGCTATGGTCATCACGACCGCCGCGGCCCCCTTCGCGATCCTCCGCCTGAGCTGCTCCCGCGGGCGCAGCGCCCCAAACGGATTCTCCACTTCCTGATGCATCCCCACTCCCTTCTCTCCTCGCACGCCAGCGATGTCCGGCGCGCGAACCTACTTGCAACGATGATTTGGTTTTATTTCAGGCAATAGGTGCAGACTCGTCCCCAGGGGACGCGAAACGTGTAGAGGGGTAAGAGAAAGGGAGGGCCTCCGACAACGGCGGCAAAAACCCTCCCATGCTGTAAAAGGCCTTCCGGCGGACGGACAAACCACATCCGCCGGAAGGGATGAATCAGGCCCCTTGGGCCGCTAGTTCTGGGCCTTCACTCCGTACCAGGCAATGCCCTCCTGGTTCCAACCGGCGTTGGCGAGCATCTCGTCCTCGGCCTTGTTGGTCGTGAAGTTGTGGGCGCCGGCCTTGGCGTTGGGGTTGTACTCGCGGTACACGGGCACGGTCTGGGCGTCGTCCGAGTACCAGCCGATGCCCTCGTCGTTCCAGCCGGCCTTCACCAGCATGTCGCGCTCGGCGGCGCTGGTGGTGTAGTGGTGGTCGCCCGCGTTGGGGTTGTACAGGCGGTACACGGGAGTGTTGGACGTCTTGGGAGCCGTCCAGCCGATGCCCTCGTACCTCCAGCCAACCTTGACTAGCGAGCCCGCCTCGTAGGAGCTGGCGGTGTAGAAGTGCTCGCCGCTGTTGGGGTTGTACACGCGGTACATGGAGCCGGTGGGGGCGGGGACGACGGGCTTGGAGACCGAGATCGTGGCGACCTGGGACTCGGCGGTGAGGCCGCCCTCGTTGGTCACGACGACCTTGTACTGGGCCTCGCCCTCGTCCGTGGTGGCGGGGGTGTAGGTGTCGGAGGTGGCAACCTTCTTCCAGGTCTTGCCGCCGTCGGTGGACTTCATCCACTGGTACGAGAGGCTCGTGCCGGCGGGGTCGCTTGCGTCGACGGACAGGGCGGTCGCCGCGTCCTTCTGCACGTAGTTTGCGCTCGAGGGCTGGCCGGTGATGGTCGGCGGGACGACCTTGGCGGCGTACTGCAGCGGGTCCTTGAGCGTGCCGTCGGAGTTGAGGTCGCTGGCGGCGAACTCCTTGGACTGGTCGCCCTTCAGGTACTCGCGGACCTCGGTGCGCAGGGCCTTTGCCTTCTCGTACACACCATGCGAGACGGCGTCAAACGCCTTGTTCGCCGCATCGGTGCGCTGGTCGGAGGGCAGGGACTGCATGTAGGCGTCCACGACCTCCTGCTGGCTGTTGACCTCGGTCTGCAGGGCCTTGAGGTACGCGGCGACGCCGGAGCCCACCTTGTCGCGGTTGTTGTACGCCAGGGTGTTGAGGTCCATCATCACGTAGTCCATGTTGTCACCGTTGGTGGTGGTGTCCATGGCCGCGTTGACGTCGTCGTTGCGCTCGCTCTTGCCGGTGTGGCTCTGGTCGATGCCGTCATACGTGCTGTACACGTCGGTGGGAACCTCGGTCAGCAGCGCAGAGTAGGACGGCACGTAGATGCTGAACTCGGTCCTCGAGAGGGCCTCCCACTGAATGGTGGCGATGTCCGCGCTCATGCCCTTGCGGGTCTGGAACAGGTGGGACTCGACGCCGCGGTTGTTGCCGATGGCGTAGAGCTTGGTGTTCTTGTTGGCGTCAAACCGCGTGCCCTCGCCGCGGGCGGCAAGCAGGCGCTGGACGTCGTACAGCGAGTAGTCGCTGCGGCCGGGCGTGAAGAACAGCTGGCGGGCGTCCATGGAGAGCGAGTCCACGCGGCCGGAGCCGTCGACGGTGAAGTCGCTGTCGCCAAGGGCGGCGCCGAGATAGGCACGGCCCTGGGCGTAGCGGGTCATCTGGTGGACGCCGGGATCGGTGTCGCCGTAGGAGGTGGCGACGTCGAAGCTGCCGTCGTCGAAGGTCGCGTAGCTGTCGGCCTTCTTGGCAACGTCCTCGATGCCCTCGGAGTGCAGGCAGGTGCTCTGGTCGTCCAGGTTGACCTTATAACGCAGGTAGCCGATGTTGGGGTTGACGGAGGCGACGTTGTCCGCGACCTTGATGGCAATCCACTGGTGGCCGGAGAGCTGCTGGAAGTTCCAGACCTCGTTGTTGTCGCCAATCCAGATCTGGTTGTGCTCGGCGGTGCCGTACTCGTCCATCACCTTGCCGAGCTTCTCCACGCCGTCGCGCGCGGAGGTTGCCTCGCCCAGCACCACGTCGGCGAGGTTGTACTCGCCGATGCCGTTGTCGGTCGCGGGGTCAACCGCCATGACCTTGTCGTTGGCATCGGTCGTGAGCGTTGCGGAGCAGGTCACTCCGTTCTCGTTGATGCCGGCCTCGGAGTAGGGCGGGAAATCCATGCCCCAGTCGGCCTCGGTGTCGCGCACGTAGGTGTAGCGATACGTGTGGCCGACGGTACGGTTGAAGTTGCTCTCTCCCGAGATGTAGGTGCGGCCATCGGTCTCGTCCTGGACGCCAAACACCTTGACGTGGCGGGAGGCGTAGTCCTCCTCGCGACCATAGATGGTGTCGCCACTGGCAGTGAGCTGCGAGCCCACATAGACCTGGGTGCATGCCAGAGCCTCAATGGGAGCCGCGAACGCAAGGGCGGCGGTAACTGCAGAGGCAGCGACCGTCTTTGCGACGAGTCCATGTCTACGCATGGGCGTACCCCTTTCCACTCGGCCACGTGCAATCTACGAGCCATGGCCAACCTATAAGAAACGCTCATAATCGAATGTACGGCTTTTGTGTTGCTGTGGGGTTGATGAAACGTGTCTGAATGGTTGAGCGTCGTTAATTTTCCGATAACTGGTCTGTAACATGCCGTTCACGCATGACAGGCATCTGAAAACGTCGGCACAGACGTGGCAAAGTCCCTCTCCCCCAAGGCGCATAAGTGCGGCCATGGCAGGGGATACCATCCCTTAACAGCGTCTAAGGGGGACTGCCATGGCTATTCTCGCTGCGTTTGCCGTACCTCACCCACCACTCATCATTCCCGCGGTGGGACGCGGGAGGGAGAGGGGCATTCAGTCGACCATCGACGCGTACGACGAGGTCGGCAGGAGGGTCGCCGCCCTCGCGCCGGACACCATCGTGGTATCGACCCCCCACTCGGTCATGTACCGCGACTACAACCACATCTCGCCAGGCGCAGGGGCATCGGGGAGCTTCGCGGAGTTTGGCGCACCGCAGGCACGCTACGAGGCAGCCTACGACACCCAGTTTGCAAGCGCGCTCGCAGCCGCCTGCGATGCGGAGGGCCTCTCTGCCGGGACACGGGGCGAGAGGGACCCCTCCCTCGACCACGCGACCATGATTCCCATGCACTTTATTCAAAAATACTACCCTGATTATAAGCTTGTACGCATAGGGCTCTCGGGCCTCTCCCCTGCCGCGCACTACCGTTTGGGTGCCTTGGTCCAGCGAGTTGCGAGCGTCCTTGGGCGCCGCGTGGTCTATGTCGCCTCGGGGGACCTCTCTCACAAGCTCTCGAAGGACGGCCCGTACGGCTTTGCCCCGGAGGGCCCACAGTTTGACGAGCGCATTGAGAAGGCGTTTGAGACGGGCGACTTCCTCCCGCTCCTCACCATGGACCGCGGCTTTGCGGACCGGGCTGCCGAGTGCGGGCTCCGCAGCTTCCAGATCATGGCGGGCGCCCTCGACGGCACGGACGTTCGACCCGAGCTCCTGTCGCACGAGGGCCCGTTTGGCGTGGGCTATGCCGTTGCGGCCTTCACCCCCATCGGCAACGAGGGGACGGACCCCAGGCGCAGGTTCCTGGAGGCGTACGAGTCCTGCCATCGCAGGGAGATGGAGGCGCGCCGCGAGGGGGAGGACCCGTACGTGCGCCTCGCCCGCGCCACGGTCGAGGCCTTTGTGGAGAGCGGCGCGAGGACAGCGCGGCCGACGGACTTGCCGAAGGAGATGACCTCCAGGAGGGCGGGATGCTTCGTCTCGCTGAAGGAGAACGGCGAGCTGCGCGGTTGCATCGGGACCATTCGCCCGGTGCGCGACTGCCTGGCGGACGAGATCGCGTCCAACGCCGTCAGCGCCTGCTCGAGCGACCCGCGCTTTCCGCCCGTGCGGCCTGAGGAGCTGCCCGAGCTGGTGTACGACGTGGACGTGCTGGGCGACCCCGAGGCGATCGAGTCGACCGACCAGCTCGACGTCAGGCGCTACGGCGTGGTGGTGAGCACCCCCGACGGAAGGCGCGGCGTCCTTCTCCCCGACCTCGACGGCGTGGACACGGTCCAGGAGCAGGTCTCCATCGCCGCGCGGAAGGGCGGGATAGACCTGGACCACGACGAGTGGTCGCTCGAGCGCTTTGAGGTGGCGAGGCACGCATGAAGGGCGAGGGGACCCCGGGCGTCATCGCGACGTGCGACGTGTGCCCGCACCGCTGTCGCCTGGAACCCGGTGCCCTCGGCGCCTGCCGGGCGCGGCGCAACGTCGACGGTTCGGTCGCGTACGAGGCGTACGGGCGCCTGACCTCCATCGCCATCGACCCGGTGGAGAAGAAGCCCCTCGCCCGGTGGATGCCCGGCAGCCGCGTCCTGTCGGTGGGAGGGTATGGCTGCAACCTGCACTGCCCGTTCTGCCAGAACTGGCGGATCTCGCAGGCGGGGAGCGACGACGTCCCCTGGCGGGAGGTCGGGCCGGACGACCTCGTTGCCCTGGCCATGCGCGAGAGGGACCTCGACCCCCACATGGTGGGCATCGCCTTCACCTACAACGAGCCGCTGGTGTGCTGGGAGTACGTGCGGGACTGCTCCCACCTGGCGCACCGCTCGGGGCTCAAGACCGTCCTGGTCTCCAACGGTTACGCCGAGCCGGGTGTGGTCGACGAGCTTGCGCCCCTCCTGGACGCCGCCAACATAGACCTCAAGTCCTTCTCGCCCGACTTCTACAGAAGGTGCGGGGGCGACCTGGACACCGTGAGGGGGACGATCCGACGCCTGAGCGAGGAGCGCACGTGCCACCTGGAGGTCACGACGCTCATCGTCCCCGACATGAACGACGGAGCGGGCGAGATGGACGACCTTGCGGGGTGGCTCGCGTCACTGCCGGGAGACATCACCCTACACGTGACCCGCTTCTTCCCCAACTGGCGCATGTCCGACGCAAGCCCCACGCCCGTGCCGACGGTCCGCCACCTGGCCGAAGTCGCGCGCAGGAGGCTCCCGCACGTCTTTGTGGGCAACTGCTAGCCGAGAGGCGCGCACCTCTCGCCTGGCAAGGCACGTTTCGTCGCTTCGGGGTCACATCGGGCGGACAGACGGGCGGGGCCGCCACGGACGAACCGCGACGGTCCCGTCTGCTTGATGCCCGGAAGGCGACTACTTGCGGTGGGCGCGATAGTAGGCGATGAGCGCCTTGGTCGAGGCGTCCTGCCCGGCGAGCGCCTGGTCGTCGTGGAAGGCGGGTGTAATCTGCTTGGCGAGCTGCTTGCCAAGCTCAACGCCCCACTGGTCGTAGGAGTCGAGGCCCCAGACCGTCCCCTCCACAAAGGTGATGTGCTCGTACAGGGCGATGAGCTCGCCCAGGGCGTGCGGGGTCAGTGCCTCGCCAAATATCGAGGTCGTGGGACGGTTGCCCGTGAAGACGCGGGCTGGGACCATCCACTCGGGCGTCCCCTCGGCGCGGACCTCATCGGCCGTCTTGCCAAACGCCAGGGCCTTGGTCTGCGCCAGGAAGTTGCCGAGGAACAGCTCGTGCACGTCCTGGTCGCCGTCCTTGGTGGGGTTGGGCGTGTTGGCGAAGGCGATGAAGTCTGCCGGAACCAGCCTGGTTCCCTGATGGATGAGCTGGTAGAAGGCATGCTGGCCGTTGGTGCCAGGCTCGCCCCAGAAGATCTCGCCGGTGTCGGAGGTCACCGGGGTGCCGTCCCAGCGGACGCTCTTTCCATTGGACTCCATGGTGAGCTGCTGCAGGTAGGCAGGGAAGCGGTGCAGGTACTGGTCGTAGGGGAGAACCGCGTGGCTCGCGGCGTGGAAGAAGTTGACGTACCACACGTTGATGAGCCCCATCAGCGCGACGACGTTCTTCTCGAGCGGCGTGTTGGCAAAGTACTCGTCCAGGTCATGGAAGCCCGCGAGGAACTCCTGGAAGCGCTCGGGGCCAAAGGCGATGATGAGCGAGAGGCCCACAGCCGCGTCCACCGAGTAGCGTCCCCCGACCCAGTTCCAGAAGCCAAACATGTTCTGGGTGTCGATGCCAAACTCCGCGACCTTCTCCGCATTGGTCGAGACGGCGACGAAGTGGTGGCGGATGGCCTCAGCCACGGAGTCGTCGGAGCCGTCGATGGCACCCTGCGCCTTGAGCCCTTCGAGGAGCCAAGCGCGCGCCTCACGAGCGTTGGTCAGCGTCTCCAACGTGGTGAACGTCTTCGAGACGATGATGACGAGGGTGGTCTCGGGGTCGAGGCCCTTGACCTTCTCCGCCATGTCATTGGGGTCGATGTTGCTGACGTAGCGCACCGAGATGCCTGCGTCCGCGTAGGGCTTGAGCGCCTCGTAGACCATGACCGGGCCTAGGTCGGACCCGCCGATGCCGATGGACATGACGTTCTTGATGGGCTTGCCCGTGACGCCCTTCCACTCGCCCGCGCGCACGCGGTTGGCGAAGGCGTACATGCGGTCGAGGACCTCGTGGACGTCCGCAACGGTGTCCTGGCCGTCAACCACGTACTTGCCCACGTCGGACTTGGGACGGCGCAGCGCCGTGTGGAGCACCGCGCGGTCCTCGGTGGTGTTGATGTGCACGCCCCGGTACATGGCGTCGCGACGCTCCTCAAGGTGCACGGCCTTCGCCAGGCCCACGAGAAGCTTGATGGTCTGGTCGTCCACCAGGTTCTTCGAGAGGTCAAAGTGGAGGTCGGAGGTGTCAAAGGAGAGCTTGTCGACTCGCTGGGGGTCGCTCGCGAACCACCGCTTCAGGCTGATCCCCACGTCCTGGAGGTGGTCGTAGTGCTCCTGGAGCGCCTTCCATTCGGGGGTCTTCGTTGCGTCGATTGGTGCGGGGACGTCTGCCATCGTTGCTCCTTAGCTAGCCCAATGGATAACCTGCCGCCCCCTATTTTGGCACTTGGGGGCGAGGTTTGCGCAGACGGCCAAGGCCGGGGGAGGCTCAGTAGGGCTCGCCGAGCGGGGGCAGCTGCTTCAGGCGCGCCCACATGAGCTGCTTCTTGCGGGGGTCTGCCAACGCAGCGGAGAAGCCCCCCAAGTTCATGACGCGCATGCCCAGGATGGGTGCCACGTAGCCGGGCTCCAGCATGGCAACGGGAAAGTCGGGAAGACGGGAGAGCTCGTCGGCGTACGCGGCCCTCAGCACATGGGCGGCGGCCTCGTCGCATGCCACGAGCGTTGAGGGGTCCAGCGCGCACACCGCCTCCCGCAGCAGCATGGGGTCGAGGTCCCCTCCCGCGGCCGACGTGGTGGAGAGCGCCGCCCAGTCCTCTGGGGCGTATCCCAGGTGCTCCAGCGACGCCCTGAGGGCACGTCCGTCGGCACCTCCCAGGAGGGTGCCCCCCGAGGCCTCCTCCGGCGACAGCTCGCCCTTGGCAAAGACGTAGCTGCTAAACGCGTTGCCACCCATCACGACCCCCCTCTCCGCCAGGGAGGTCAGGTCGTGGCGCGCCTTGCTCAGGTATGCCTGGGTCCTGTCGCGACGATTATATGCCACCTTTTTACCAACCTTTTTGTCCAAACTGTGCCGACGGGGCAAATCTTACGCCACGCCTGCCACTCGATGGGTATAAGCGCAGCAAGACAAGAAGCGGGAGACACGCAGCCGGCCACCCGCCCGTCACCATCGTTGTCGGGTGCCACGTGCGTCGGCGAGCGGCCTTCCAGGATGCCGTGGGTCCAATGCCCGCAGGCAAAGCAGAGGAGCTCTCATGGCCAACGCAATCACCTCACAGGACTTCGAAGAGAAGGTTCTCTCCTCCCCCAAGCCGGTCCTGGTGGACTTCTGGGCCTCTTGGTGCGGCCCCTGCCGCGCGCTCGGTCCCGTTATCGAGCAGGTGGCAAACGAAATGTCGGACAAGTTCACGCTCTATAAGTGCAACGTGGACGACGAGGCGGAGCTCGCCCAGCGCTTCCAGATCGTCTCCATTCCCACGCTCATCCTCTTCAAGGGCGGCAAGCCGGTCCACACCATGGTCGGCAACATGCCCAAGGCGGACCTCGTGGCAGAGATCAGCGCCAACCTCTAGTCTCCACCTCATTCACTGGCTGCATGCGTCACACTGATGGTGAGGATGCCCACGTACGGGCGTCCTCGCTTTTTCATAGCGCCAGAAGCCCGAAAGGTGAGGTTTCAATGTCAAGGTTGGCCCGTCTCATCAGGAAGAACCTGCGTCTCATCGTGCTGGGGGTCGCGGTCATCGTGTTCCTCGCCCTCCTCGAGGACGTCCACGAGGGCGACATCATGAGGCTCGACCTGGCTGCGTACCAGCTGTTCGTGGTCAAGATGCGTCAACCCTGGCTCACCCCCATCATGGAGGCGATCAGCGAGCTTGCCCTCCCCGTCGTCCTGCTCGTGATGCTACTGGTGGTCGAGGCGTTTGCCCCGGGGAGGCGCCCCGGGCTGTGCGCCGCGGTGAACCTCCTCTGCGCGGTGGGCCTCAACGTCCTCCTCAAGCAGGTCGTGCAGCGCCCTCGTCCCGAGGGGTTCCGCCTCATCGCCGAGACGGGCTACAGCTTTCCGTCGGGGCACTCCATGATTGCGATGGCATTCTATGGGCTGCTGGCCTGGATGGTGTGGCACTACGAGAAGGACCGCTTTGTGAAGTGGCTCTGCGTGACCGGCTTCTGCCTGGTCATCGTCGCGGTAGGGCTGAGCCGCATCTACCTGGGCGTGCACTATGCGTCGGACGTCATCGCCGGCTTCTGCGTGTCCATCGCGTGGCTCATCGTCTACACGCGCGTGTTCGCGCCGCTCTTCCTCCCCGAGAGGGACGAGGGGCAAGCGCACTGATTCGCGCTACCCACGTCGCCGCCCCCCAATCGCCCTCGCGAGGCGCACCACGAGCACCGCCATCAGCACGGCGCCGACGGCAAGCCCCACATTGGTGGCCACGTCCTGAAACTGGAGCACGTCCATCCCCAGGATGGTCGTCTCGTCCGACGTCTTGGGCACGGTCGCGTTGGCAGACGACCCCTCGGTTTTCTGCGGGGACCCGCTCGCGGACGCCGCTTCCGCAGCGCCGGTTCCCGCACGGTCGCAGTAGACCAGCAGCCGATGCGTGTGCTGCGGGTGCGGATGGCAGGTGAGGAGGGTCACCATGTCCCTGCCCGGCTGGATCCTCACGGACTCCACGTCGTCGGGGTCCACCACCTTGAACGCGGTCACCACATAGTCCAGGTCCTGCCAGGGCGTGCTTATGTAGACGTGGTCACCCACCTTAAGACGCTCGATGTAGTTGAACATGTAGCCGTTGGAGAAGCCGCGGTGCGCGGCCACCACGCAGTTGGAGTCCGTCTCGCCCAAGGGTGCGCTCGACCCATACATGACGGTCGCACCCTTGAGCATGTTCTGCTCGGTCGAGCCAAGGTACAGGGGAAGGCTCACGTCCATCGCGGGAATCCTGATGCTGCCAACAAGGCCATCGGGAAGCTCGGTCGCGGGGAAGCCCGCGGAGGAAGTGGAGAAGCCCCAGGGATCGTTGACCTGGGGGACCTTCCCGTCGCGGACGTCCTGGTTGTACTGGCTCAGGTACTGCCAGGCGGCATCGAGGTTCACGTCGCTACGCCCCTGCGTCGCGGAGGAGTCGGCACGGAGGTCCTCCACCGCCTTGATGCTCTGGTCCATCTCCGCCTGCGCCCTGAGGTTCAAGATCCGTGGCCATGCAAGGAGGGTCATGCCGACCGCCAGGACAACCATGAGCGCGATTGTCCCGACCATGCCATGGCGACGATACACGGGGGTTCTCTCCCCGACAGTCTCGCCATTCGAAAGATGCCGTCCCCGAGCCACGTCTCGTCTCCCCCACGCGCGCATCGGGACCACTTTCGCCGCCATGCGCCCTTCCCTCAGGGTAATTTTAGGGACACGGGAGGCGAGGAATGCGACGGACGGACGGCCTTGGCACGTTCCCGGTATCCATTGGTCTGAAGGTTGTTAAAAGATGTCCCAGCCGCCATCTGGCAAAACGTCTCGCCCGATTCTCGTTCAATCATTTGGGACATTGGATATATTCAGCTTAAAGAGTGCGAGAAGCATCCCAGCACCAATGGGTGGCATGCCCGCAACGCAAGACGCCAGCTAGACGCGAGCGCGTAAGGGGGTGGCAGCATGAGACAAGGAACCCTTCCGCTCTCGGAGCGAGTCTCTCGGGCCGCATGGAGCGGTGACGGAAAGTCCTGTCTCCCCTATCTCGCAAGCGACTTCTCCTTTGTGGGTCCCTTCAACAATGGCACGGGATTTGGGCCTGACGAGTTCATCCGCTACCTCGACCGCATCCGCGGCGCACTCAAGATGCTGGACGTGAAGACCCGCACCGTCAGGCTCGTGTGGCGCGGCGAGCGCTGCGAGGTCGTGCTCCTCCTGGAGGACGTCATCTCAAAGTCCGGCCGCCACGTGGCAAGCTCCCGCTCCACCTTTGTGTGGCACATGGGAGAGAGGGACCAGGAGCCTCAGCTCGTTCACATGCACGCCTCGATGCCAACCCTCCAGAAGATCGGCAACGACCTCCAGGAGTTCTCCGCCGTGCCACAGGCAACGACGGCGCAGCCCGCATGGGGCTATCGCGGTGCGCGCCCCGTGGCGCTGCGCGACGCGAGCGGCGTGCGCCACGTCCTCAACTACGACGAGACCCTCTACCTGGAGGCCTCGCACCAGTACACGATCGTCCACCTGCCCGGCATGTCGTTCAGGGTTCGCAGCCCGCTCACGACGGTCCTCGAGGGTCTGCCGCCATTCTTCGTCCGCGTCCATCGCAGCTATGCGGTGAACGCCCGTCTCGTGGTGGGGATGAAGGGGCCGGAGGTGCAGCTCGTTGACGGCAGCACCGTCCGCGTTCCCGCCAAGCGGACCAGGGAGATGCGCGAGGCGCTCCACGAGGCGGCGGCCGAGTCCGCGCTGCACGAGGAGAGCCTGTCCTAGCGCGGGGTGCGCCGCAGGCAACCAAACGGCTACCTGGTGGGCCCCGTTCCCGACAGCTTGATGATGCGGGCGGAGAGGAGCTTTCCGTCCTCGCAGACGATGCGACCGATGGTCGGGCCGCCGGCGCGGGGGTAGGTGGGGCTCCCCGGGTTCATGACGAGGACCCCGGTGCGGGCGTCCCTCTCAACGTAGGGCCTATGGGTGTGGCCACAGATCGCGATGTCGCAGGTCTCGAGGTCAAGCCGATCGCGGTAGTGGCAGATCTCCCACCGCAGGCCGTCGGAGAAGACCCTGGTGAGGTTGCGAACGCTGGGGCCGTACGAGTACCCGTAGTCGTTGTTGCCCAGGCACATGCGCACCGGCGCGATGTCCTCGAGCGTGCGCAGATCGGAGTCCGAGCACATGTCCCCCGCATGGAGGATCATGTCGGCACCGCTCAGGGCATCAAGGAGCTGCTGGGAGAGGTACCCGTGCGTGTCAGAGACGATATCGTAGCGCATATGCCGCGGCCAACCCCTACAGCCCCAGGGCGCGCTTGAGCGAGACCACGCGGCGGCGCGAGACGGGGATCTTCTTGTCGTCCACACCCTTGAGGCCCAGCTGGAGGATGCCGCTAGAGATGACCTCGACGTCCTCCACGTGCTCGAGGTTGACGATGTAGCCGCGGTGGACGCGGAAGAAGCCGTGCGGAGTGAGCTTCTGCTCGAGCTTGGCGAGCGAGATGGTCGAGAGGAACCTGTCGTCGTCGGTGTAGATGCAGGAGTAGTCGTCCTTGGCCTCGATGTAGCGAATCTGGTTGACCGGGACGAGGACCTTCCTACCGCCCTTCTCCACGGGGATGCGCTCGACCGACGCGTGCGACGGGGTGGACGGCTTGACGCGCGACTCCACCTTGTCGAGGGCGCGCATGAGGCGGTCGGTCTCCACGGGCTTCATGAGGTAGTCCACGGCATCGACGTCAAAGGCCTCGAGCGCATACTCGCTGTAGGCCGTGACAAAGACGACCGCCGGGGGGTTCTTGAGCTTGTGGAGTGCCTGGGCCAGCTCCATGCCGGACGTGCGGGGCATCGAGATGTCCAGGAACATGACGTCGGTGCGGTGGTCGGAGCCCTCCTTGCCCTTCACCAGGGCCTCGACCGCCTCGCGCGCGTTGCATGCCTCCTCGATGTTGTCGACTCGACCGGTCTCCTCGAGGAGGTAGCGTAGCTCGGAGCGAGCCGGGGCCTCGTCGTCCACGATCAGCGCGTTAAGCATGCAACACACAACCTTTCGAATAGCCGGACGCCCCAGGGCGGCCCGTCGGTGCCTCTCCCCATCTTAACCTCTCGGCATAAGCCCCACAATTGGTGGCTCTTGTCCGGGTCAGCCCTCCGTACACTGTTGCGAGGCGGGGGCGGCGCCCACGAGGCGGAGGGTGACGCAGGTCCCCTCGCCCACCTTGCTCATGATCTCCACGCCCGACCCGGTACCATAGAACCGCTCCAGGCGCTCCGCGACGTTCTTCAGCGCGATGCCCGTGCCCTTTGAGTTGTCCGACGACTCCTGCGAGGATCCGCTCAGCAGCCGCTCGGCAACCGACTCGTCCATGCCAAGGCCGTCGTCGGCCACGGCGATCATGATGTCTCCCCCGTCCACGACCGCCTGGACGTCGATATGGAGCGGCCCGTCGTCCCTCATGGCGTGGCGAACGGCGTTCTCGACGATGGGCTGCACTATGAAGCCGGGAACCAGGACGTCGTCGCAGCCCGTCTCCACGTTCTCGGTCTCGATGATGCGGTCCTCGCCAAAGCGCGCCTTCTCGATCTTGAGGTAGCGGCGGGTCTGCGCCAGCTCCTCGGAGAGCGGGATGGTCTGCTGCGAGCTCTGGAGCGTCTTGCGATAGAACACGGCGAACTCGCGCAGCAGGTCGCGTGCCTTGGCGGGGTCGGTCCGGGTGAGGGACGCGATGGTGTTGAGCGTGTTGAAGAGGAAGTGCGGGTTGATCTGGGCCTGCAGGGCCTTGACCTCCGCCCTTGCCGTGAGCTCCGCCTGTCGGTCGAGCTCGTATGCCGAGAGCTGGGTGGAGAGGAGCTCCGCAAGGCCTCGGGCGATGGCCAGTTGGGTGCGGTCGACCTCGCTGCCCCGTGCGTAGTACAGCTTGATGGCGCCCACCACGTGGTCGCGCACCGTCAGCGGGGCGATGATGCCCATGGGGTAGGGCACGGGGTCCAGGTCGCCGCGACGCCCCTCGTCTGCGATGCGGGGGTCCTCCTGCACGTCCATGTTGCTGAAGGTCTGCATGCGGCCGCTTTGAATGACCTGCATGGTCGGGACGCTGTTGGGCGTGCCCACCGCGGGCCCCTGCATCTCGACACCAACGTAGGCGAGGAGCTTGGTCAGGTCCGTGATCGCAATGGCGGAGGCGGCCGTCTCGGGCAGGAGGAGCTGGCACACCGCCTTGCAGTCCTCCTCCGTGAGCCCCTCCGACATGTACTTGAGAGTGCCGGAGGCAACGCGCAGGGTGCGCTCGGTGGCGCGCGAGCGCAGGTCCTCCGGCTCCAGCATGCGTGCGGACACCAGCACGATGACCAGGGCGAGAAGTGCCCCCGCCGCAAGGGCTATGACGATGCCGCCGCGCACGGGGCCCGAGTTGGCGGAGGCGAGCAGCCCCACGAGCGACAGGAGCAGCACCGCCCCCACCGCGACGGCGGCGCGCAGCACGACCCCACGCCGCGAGTACGTTTGGCTAGCCATGCCTCTCCTCCCCTGTCTGCACCACGCCGCCCAGGCGCTGGAGCTCCTGCGCAAGAACCGGGTTTGCCCAGATGGCACCCATCATCTTTGACCAGTACGTCTGGAGTCTGAAGTAGCTCTCGCCCTCCCGGGCCGCCCACTCGCGCGCCTCCGCGTGTCCGTGCCTCCATATCTGGAGGTACCTGCGATGCTCCCTGCAGCCGACGGCGCGGAGGAGGGCCGTGGTGGAGATGCGCCGGCTCACCTCCGGCGAGACCCATTCCGCCGGGTAGGGCCTCAACGACTCGGGGCGCACCGGGTGCAGGCCGATGGAGCCGTTGGCTACCTGGAGCTTGCGCGCCTCGTACTCCCAGCGGTACGTGTCCTGACGGAAGAGCTCAACGCCCTCTCGCAGGGGGGGCACCTTCCGCCACACCCACCAGTCCTGGTCAAACCACACGTCGTACCCGTAGATGCGGAGGTCGAGCACGTAGTCCAGGTCCTCTCCCCTGGTGATGAAGGGGTCAAACGGGACGCTGCAGAAGGCCCTCGCCCCCACCGCCAGGCACCCGCCGCAGGCGTAGCTCGACCGCGAGATGCGCGTGCCGCCCTGAAGGCGGTGCATCATCTGGTTGAACTCCACCCTCTTTGACCACCTGCGGTCGTACCAGTGAGGCTTCTCCTCCGTTGCGTAGGGGGAGCCCTCCGAGTTGTGGTAGCAGCCGCTCTTCACGGCGATGGGCAGGCCCTGCCTGGTCGCCAGGCCAAGGCCGTAGGCGGCGTTGATGAGGAAGTTCTCGTCGGCAACGACCTCGTCGTCGTCCATGAACACAACCACGTCATGGCCGAGCGCAGCCGCGACCGCAAGCCCCATGTTGCGGATGGCGCCGTAGCCGCGAAGCGACACCACGTCGCCCATCATGGTGGGCGAGACCCGCCCGATGGCCCGTGCCATGAGGTCCGCCTCGCGGGCGCCCACGACGAGGGGGTTGAGGTCCGGGTGCATGCGGCACACGGCGTTCACCCGCGCACGCGCGCCCTCCGCGCAGGAGGCCTCGCTTATCACGAGGACGATGACGCGGAGGACGCCGCGGACGCCCTCAAGGGACTCCAGGCAGGTCTGAAGCTCTGGCACGGGCTTGGTGATGGGGGTGGCGTAGTCGTAGACCCCCACCTCCCCCAGGGTGGAGGGCTCGTCATGACCGGTCCAGTACGACGGTATGACCACGACGGGGTTCACTGTGGCCTACGCTCCTTCCGTCTGCGCCCCCGCGTCCTGGGCCAGGCGCTCGGGAAGCGGGCCGTCGCTCAGCGCCCGGTAGAGGGGCAGGCCGAGCACGTACATCACGGCCGCCTCGCCCAGGCCAGTCGCAACGAGGCCAAAGAGGTACATGGGCAGATACGCCCCGTCCAGCGAGATGGACGTGAACGGGATGGTGTAGAAGCCCAGCCCCTGGAGCATGACGGGCAGGTAGGCCGGGACTATGAGCGCGTTGGCGACGACGGGCCCCAGGAGGGCAAGGCGGGGCCGGTCGCGAAGCCTCCAGCTTGCAAGGGCCCCGAGTGCGGTGGCAAGGGAGCCAAACACCACGTCGAGCAGGCCGAGCATGCCGGTGCCCCCAAGCGCGATGTTCGCCAGGTTGGCGATTGCGCAGCCAAGGGCCAGGCCCGGCACGGCGTCGGGCGTGAAGAGGGCGAGCACGCAGACGGCTTCAGAGAGGCGGAACTGGACCGGCCCCCATGCGAGGCCGCCCAGGAACAGTATGCAGACAAGCGAGAGCGCCGCATACAGGCCAGCAATGGTCGAGATGCGGGCGATTCTGGTGGTGGACAGGTGCTTCTTAGTTGAGTTGGGAGAAGCGAACAACGTGAGGGCCTCCTTCGGCCGATTGGCTATCCCTGCACTCCGCAGGGTCATCACATTCTAAACCCCCTGCCGCTCATGGGGCGACTTGCGACAGGGGGTCGAGGGGACGATTGACAAATAGATGGGACGGGGGCATGCTCGCGACCGTCGATGGCGCACGGGCAACAGGAGGAGCACGGCATGTACGTCCCACAGGAGCAACTCTCCCGCACCGAGATCGAGGAGGGCGAGAAGGTCGCCCGCAGGCGGGAGGAGCCGGGCCGCGTCCAGTTCTTCCTCACGCTCAACCTCGGGCTCTTCCTCACGGCCATTGGCATCGAGGTCTTCAAGGCCCCCAACCACTTTGCCCTGGGAGGGACGTCGGGCCTGTCCATCATCCTCTCGACGCTCTTCCCCAAGTACCCCGTGAGCGCTTTCATGTGGCTGGTCAACCTCGCCCTCGTGCTCCTCGGCCTCGCGTTCCTTGACCGCCGGACGATGGGCTGGACCGTGTTCTCCTCGTTTGCCCTCTCGTTCTACGTCTCGGTCCTCGAGAGGCTGATCCCGCTCTCGGCACCACTCACCAACGACACGCTGCTCGAGCTCATCTTCGCGGTGGGTCTCCCCGCGGTGGGGAGCGCGATCGTCTTCAACATCGGCGCCTCGACGGGAGGCACCGACATCCTCGCGATGATCCTCAAGAAGTACTCGTCGCTCCAGATAGGCAAGGCGCTCCTGCTGGTGGATGCGGCCATCGTCGCCGCCGCGGCGGCGCTCTATGGTCCGAGGACGGGCCTGTACTGCATCCTGGGCCTGGTCTCCAAGTCCTTTGTGGTCGACTCGTTCATAGAGAACGTGAACACCCAAAAGGTGTGCACCGTCATCTGCAGCAGGCCAAACGACGTGGTCGGCTTCCTGGTGCGCGAGCTGCATCGCACCGCGACGGTGCGCGAGGAGAGGGGCGCGTTCACGGGACGGCCCGAGACGGTCCTGGTGACCGTGCTCTCGCGGCGCGAGGCCACGCGCCTCAGGATCTACCTCCGCGAGACGGACCCGCACGCCTTCATGACCATGGTGAGCAGCTCCGAGATCGTCGGACGCGGGTTCCGCGGGGTGTAGTGCCATCGCATCCCACGGCACGCGCGGGCTAGTGCTTGCGCCTGTAGCTCTCCATGAGCTTGTCGTAGCCGCTGCGGAACCTCTCGCCCTGCTCCCCAGCGGCGTCAGTCGCGGGAACCACTCCATGCTCGTCGGATACGAGAAACGCCTCGTCGTACTCGACCTCGCCGGACGCGACCTTGTGCGACAGCCCGTCGATGCGCCTCACGGGAAGGCCCAGGGTCTTGGCGAGGTCCTCCACCAGCGTGGCGGCGCCCGATGGCGCGCAGTCCGGCTCGATGCCCCAGTAGAACACGCCGTCCCGGGCGACCCAAAGCGACTCGGGGGCCACGCCCGTCTCGTCCGCCTCGCGGCTCGACACGGTTGCCCTGCCCACCAGGTCGGCGAGACGGGCTGCCGGCAGCTCGGTGTAGGGCCCCACGGTCATGGCTGCCTTGCCCTCGGAGTCGATGACGAGCATGAGGACGCCGTCGGGGTGCTCCGCCGAGCCGTCCTCGAGCGTCCACTCTATGTGCTGCTTGGCCCAGGCGATGAGCTCCCTGCTCACCGGCTCGCCTCCGACCCTGCGTCGGGAGAGCGCCCTCAGGTGCCGGTTCTCCATGGGGAGACGCCCCTGGCACAGGCGCCACCGGCAGACGATGGCGGGGTCGCCCAGCGTGAACGATGGTTGTGTCTCCTCTGCATAGGCCATGCCCGTGCCTCCGTGGGTCGAGAGCGAACGTCTTCCGTATCGTACCCATATACGGGACGCTGTCGGGCGCGACGGCAGAGGCACCCCACGCCCGGACAGGTGGGGGGCGGGGACTATCGCCCCATTCAACGTCTTCCTTGCGGAGACATAACTGGCTATGCCGTCCTGGCGTCTACCCCGCGCGAGACGGGGTACGTGATACGGTAGGCATCAATCGGGAAATCTTTTGTTGCGAAAGGCGTGAGACAATGCCCTCGGTGGAGTTCCGACCGTTCGCGGAGGACGACTTCGAGTCCCTGTCCGGCATCTACGGTCGTCTGTGGTGCGACACGGGGGAGGAGGACGAGAGACGCCTCTTTGGCGCAGTCGCGGTCGCCACCTACCTCTCCATCTCGCCCCACTCGATCGTGGCGGAGCACGACGGCCGGGCGGTCGGCTGCACCCTGGGACGCATGGCGGGAGAGGCGACCCCCAGCCAGTGGCGGTGGCACCGGGACCTCCTCATCAGTGCCGCGGACGCCTTTAGCCCCGAGCTCACCAAGAGGATGCACGACCAGCTGCTCGTCAACCGGCGCGAGCTGGAAGTGGCCGCAACCTACCTCCAACGCGATGACGACTGCGCCTCCGCCGAGCTCAACCTGCTGATGGTCGACCCGGACGCCAAGGGACTCGGCATAGGAGGCAGGCTGTTCGACCTCATGCGACGGGAGCTGAGCGAGGAGGGTGCCGAGGGGTTCTTCCTCATGACCGACGACGAGTGCGACTTCACGTTCTACGACCACAAGGGGCTGAGCCGCCTTGAGTCGTACGGAAGCCGGACCGTGCCCAGCGCAGAGGGCAAGGGGAGAGAGGTCGAGCTGCCGGGGATCTACGTCTATGGCCAGCGGCTGCCGGCAGGTGAGGCTAGCACCCTCTAGGGACGGGGCGAGCGTAGCCAGGGGCCCGGGGCACACCGGGACGATCCAGCCATGCCTCGCTTCGGGCGCGGCGGCCAGGGGCCCTGAGGCCGTGGGATGACGATGCGCGCGGATGGCCGCGCCCGTCTCGCCCGCCACCAGCACGATTGCCGTGGCAACCAGCAGCGGAACCTTTGCGAGCTGGTCCTGCCCCGCACCAAGGGGAACGACGGCCACCGCCGTGGCAAGGCCAAGCTCCACCACGGGCGCCCAGCAGGCGAGCATCAGGACCGGGCGGCCTCCGGGAACTCGGAATGGCCTCTTACGATCCGCGCCCATCTTCCGCAGACGCAGGAAGGCGGGAAACATGGGGACGTAGGAGAGAAGCGTGAACACCACGTCCAGCTGCAGCACCACCGAGAAGACGCCGACGCCAAGCGCGTCCAGCACGGGGGACGCGACGACGAAGACGGATGCCACCACGCCCGTCGCAAGCTCCGGCCGCGCGAGCGCATTGGGGAGGTTGCGGTCCCGCGCCGCCTGTCCAACCACCACGCATACGCCATGCGACCAGGAAGCCATGTTGGAGAAGAGCGAGACCACGAAGACGAGGGATGCCAGTACGAAAGCGCCGCTGCCACGCCCCGCCATGACGGCGACCGCATCGGTGAGGCCGCTGTCCAGGCGTATCGCGCCGGCCGGGAGCGCACTCGATATCCCCAGCGAGGCAAACAGGTACACCGCCGCGACGGTCGCCCCCGACAGGACGATGGCCCTTGGCATGTCGCGCTGCGGGTCCTCCATCGAGCCAATGAGCGTCGCAACGACCTCGCAGCCCATGTAGTTGTACAGGATCACCGAGAGGTACGTGACGGAGGACGGGTCGGCAAGGTCGGGCAGGAGCGAGCTTGCGGTCACGGGGTTCGCGAAGCCATGGGTCGTCCCGTACCAGATTCCCAGCACGCCCAGCCCACACGCAAGCGACAGACTTGCGACCGCCCCAACGCGCATGATGCGGGCCTCTCGCCCCTCCCCTCCCTGAGAGGAGCACATCACCAGCCAGACAAACGCAACGCCCAGCACGGTACGCACCCACACGGGAACCGTCAGCCCAAGCGTGGCGCTCAGGGCGCCGTCCAGGGTGCTGGGCACCAGCAGGGCGACGGCGGCGAGCCAGGTTGTGTAGTTTACCCAGTACCACCATGCCTGACGGGATGCCCAGCGGTCACCAAGGGCACGCCTGACCCATCCATACACGCCCGCGTCCTCCGGATAGGCACATCCAAGCTCGCATACCACCAGGCCATACGGGAGGAGGAACGTGCCGAGCAGGAGCAGCCACCAGAACACCGCGGAGTTCCCTATGGCAGCCGCAGGGGCACAGGCCTCAACAGTGAGCGTGACGCACACCGTGGAGAGCATCACGTCGCGCAGCCCAAGCTTCCTCCCCGCCATGGTCACTCCCTCCCCCAACAAAAAGGGACGGGGCGGCCCGCATGCTGCGAAGCCGCCCCGTCGTCATGGCGCTACTTGCCCTGCGGGGCAGGCTCCTGCTGCGTGATGCAGTGGATGTTGCCGCCGCCGTACACGACCTGGTCGGACTTGACGCCCACGACCTTGTAGGCGCCCTCGCCCCAGGTCTCGTCGTAGATCTTCTGGAGGGTGTCAACGGCCAGCTGGTCGTTCTCGTCGCCGTACTGGGGCGTGATGACGCCGCGGTTGGTGACGAGGTAGTTCATGTACGAGGCGATCAGCGGCTCGTCAGGAACGCGCGGTTCCGCGGACTCGTCCACGTCGATGGAGTCGCAGGCCTCCTGCGTCATGTACAGCGGCTTCACCGGCATCGGGAGCTTGTACACCTTGAGCTTGCGACCCTTGGCGTCGGTGGCATTAGAGAGGGTCTCGTACGCCTCGTGGCACTGGCGGTAGAACGGGTAGTCGGGGTCATCGGTCCAGATGCATGCCATGACGCCGGGGGCAATGAAGGTCGCGACGTCGTCGATGTGGCCGTTGGTCTCCTCGGGGTCGATGCCCTCCTTGACCCAGATGATCTTCTCGACACCCAGGTACTCCTTGAGGTGCTCGGTCATGTAGGCACGCAGCTCCTCGCTCCAGGGCTCGAACTTGCGGGCATACCTCGGCCAGATGGTGTCCTCGTCCTCCTCGTCGGCGAGCACTGCGGAGCAGGTGCGGCCGGGAGACAGCAGGCACTGGTCGGTGACCACGAGCGTGCCCTCGCCGTCCACGGTTATGGAGCCGCCCTCAAGGATCATGTCGTCGGGACGATAGGTACGCGCCCCCGCGAACTCCGCCATCTTCTGGGCGATCTCGTCATCGGCGCGCCAGGGGAAGTACAGGCCATCGACCAGGCCGCCATAGGCGTTGAAGTGCCAATTGTTGGCGCGGACCTCACCCTTGTCGTTCACCACGAAGGTGGCGCCCGTGTCGCGGAACCATGCGTCGTCGGTGGTCATCTCGAGGACGGTGACGTTCTCGTCGTTCTCAAAGACCGCCTTGCAGTTGGCGTAGTCCGCCTCGTTCACGCACATGACGACCGGCGTGAACTCCGCGATGGCACGGGCGATGGCGGCGTACTGGCGCTGGGCGGGCTTGGCGCCAAAGGCCCAGGTGTCGGTGCGGTGGGGCCAACCCATCCAAACCCTGCGCTGCGGCTCAAACTCAGCCGGCATGTGGAAGCCGTCGGCAGCGGGCGTTGACTCGGACTCGTGAATCGTACGCATTGCAAACCTCCAAAACGTCCTGACGCTACTGGAAACCTACAAAGCCGAAAGAAGGGACGCTTCTCCCGGGAACCTCCTAATGGGGCGAGAGACGACTACTTCTGCAGCTCGTCGATCTTCGAGATGGCAGCGTGCAGCTCCTCCTTGGTGGAGTAGTCAACATCCTCGTCGTTGAGCGGGGTGCGGGGGCCAAGGGCTGCGAGCAGCGCGCGGATGGAGTGCTTGCGGTTCTCGGCCTCGACCCAGCACAGGGAGCGCTCGGGGTCGTCCATGACCTCGTCCACGACCTCCTCGCCGCGGGTCGCGGGCAGGCAGTGCATGAACTTGGAGTTGGGGCCGGCGGCGTTCATGAGGTCCCAGTTGACCTGGTACTTGGGATAGAAGACGTCCATGTAGGAGGCTCCGGACTCCTCCTGGTCGTACAGGCCGTACCACACGTCGGTGTAGACGAAGTCTGCTCCCTTGATGCTCTCGATGTCGTCGGAGATGGTGATGGTGCCGCCGGACTTCTCGCAGTTGGCCTTGCCGACCTCCATGAGGTGCTTGCCGAACTCGGCGCGCTCCTCGGGGGTGCCCACGTGCAGGGCGCCGTCGGGAATCGTGTGGCCCTTGGGGCCGTATTGGACAAAGTCCATTCCGATCTTTGAGCAGATGAACATCAGGGACACGCACACCTGGGTCGCGTCGCCGATGAAGGCGAGCTTGCAGTCCTCAATCCGCTTGCCCTCGGGGAGGTTCTCCAGCATGGTGAGGAGGTCGCCCATCTCCTGGGTGGGATGGTTGTACTCGGACATGCCGTTGATGACGGGGGCGGCGGAGCCCTTTGCGAGGCCCTCCACGTCGGCGTGGCGGTTGACGCGCGCCATCATGATGTCGAGCAGCGAGCCCATGACGCGAGCGGTGTCGCCCAGGGACTCGTGGCCGCCCAGCTGGATGGTCCCGGGACCAAAGAACTCGCCGTGGCCGCCCAGGTCGGTCATGGCCGTCTCGAACGAGACGCGGGTGCGCGTGGACACCTGCTGGAAGATCATGCCCAGCGACTTGTTGCGAAGCAGGTGCGGATAGTAGCCGTCGACCTTGATGGCCTTCTTCATTGCGATGGCGAGGTCCTCGATCGCGAGGATCTCCTCCTTGGTGAAGTCGTTGCTGTCGATGAAGTCCTTCGGCATGGTCATGAGCGTGACCCTTCTCCTCGTGCGGCTCGCCCTCTTGCTCGCCGCGACCCGTAGTGCCTTCGCCTCACACTGTCGGGGAGAGAGGCGCAAACTTCCAGACTAATGAGGTTTATTGCGGCGGCGAGCGCCTACACCCCGCTTCAACCGTCATTGACCTGCGGCTTTCTCTCAATTTGGCCCTTCCGCCGAGCGGTCAAAACCGACCGTTTGCTGCATGTCGCACTCGGTTTGGGGGCATCAGGCAATGACCTATCATGCGGCCGTCCGCCCTCCGTCTCGACTGAAGCCACGACGAGAGGCGCCTCTCCCCTAAATGTCATGTCCCCCCTGAACACGCCCAAGAGCTCGCCGTGATCAGCGCGGAGCAACACCGTTGGAGGATTTGGCGCATCTCAGGAGGATGTCAGCCTTCCCTTGAGTAACGGTCCTTCCGACACACGAGCGGACCGGCCGAAGGCCGATGCCTCCAGCCGGTCCCTACAATTCCAGGGATGTGGACTCGTCTCTCCCCTACTCGGACTCTGCCTCGGCAGCCTCCTCGGCAAGCCTCTGGGCGGCGAGCTCGGGGGTCAGCCCCTTGAACTCCTCCTTGCGCCCGCGCGCGGAGACAACGCGAACGATCTCTCCCAGCACCACGAAGAACACCGTGGCGATCACGTAGCTCCAGTCGCCCGAGAGCGACCAGTTGCCGTTTGCGTCAAGCGGGGCGATGGTCGCAAAAACGCACAGGACGAGCTCGACGGCGGGCACGATGAGGAAGACGCGCTCCCAGACGCCCTTGAACGGGAAGGTGAACACGCGCTTGCGGTCGGGGTCGACCCTACGGAGCTTGGCGAACGCCGGGAACATGGGGATGTAGCTCAGGAGCAGGAACACCACGTTCATGGAGAAGAGCATCCAGAAGATGTTGTTCGAGATGGTCTCGTTGGGAATGAGCTGCAGGCACAAGGCGAGAGAGGCAACCACGCCGTCGATGACGGCTGCGCCGTTGGGCATCTCGGTCTTCTCGTTCTCCTTGGCGAACAGGCTCGGCATGTTCTGGTGCTTGGCGGCATAGTCGGCCACGAAGTTGACGCCAAACGACCAGGACGCCATGTTGGCAAACAGGGTGACGAGGAACGCCAGCGCGATGAGGGCGAAGATTGGGCTGTTGCCAACCATGGTCTGGACGGCAACGATCATGCCAAAGTCGGGGTCAATCTGATCCTGTGGGATGGCTGCGCCGATGCCAAACGACGCGAACAGGTAGATGGCGGCGATGGCGATTCCGCCGTAGATGATGGCCTTGGGAATGTCCTTCTCGGGGTTCTTCATGTCAGACGCGAAGGTGCACACGACCTCGAAGCCCATGAAGTTGAAGAGGATGATGGAGAGGTTGGTGAGTGCGGAGCCGTCAAACTTGGGAAGGAACGTCGCTGGGGACATATCGTTGGCAAAGCCGTTGTTGGCGGCGTACCAGATGCCGAGGCAGCCGACCAGGACCGCGATGGCGACCTTGATAATCGCGCCGCCGTTGAGGATCCACTCGGAGTCAGAGACCTTGGAGAAGGACATGACCACGACAATCCAGACAAAGGCCAGCTCCACAAGCATCTTCCCCACCATGGAGAACTCCCAGCCAAACACCATGCCCAGGATGTCGGGGAACAGCGTTGCGCACGAAGCGATCCACAGGGGATAGTTGATCCAGTAGTACCAGGCAACTCGAGCGCCCCACTTGTCGCCAAAGGCGTCGCGTATCCAGTCGTACAGTCCTCCGTCGCCGGAGTAGGTGGTTCCCAGCTCCGCGACGACCATCCCATACGGCAGCAGGAAGGTGAGGATCAGGAAGATCCACCAGAAGAATTGCGCATTGCCGATGGCGGCTGCCGGCGCGCACGCCTCGGCCACGAACACGACGCAGATAACGGACAGAATCACGCTGAAGAAGCTGAATTTCTTTCCTGCCATCCCGCGTCCCCCTTTCTCGTTGGGCGCGCCATCCACGGCGATGCGTGCCCACGTTTCCAAATGGCGCCTCCTGCGCCTCGCAGCTCCATTTGCGCATCGGGATGGGTAACAGTCCAGAACAGCGTGGTTTATTGCCGTCAACGCGAATTACACCACGAATAAACCGGGGTGTAGGGTATCGCGGCGCTGATTACTCTGGTATGCCGCATATAGGCGGTCATCCATGCAGGTTGAGCTATTCGTTGGGATGCGTGCACCCACCCCGAGGGGAGTGGTTTATACCGTGAGCATGTTCTTCTTCGTCTATACCATCGCGCTCTTGGTGGTCTGCATCATCACGGCGTCGGTCTGCTCTGCAGCACTTCTCGCCACCCATGGTCGCCGGTATCTGCCCCAGATTCTCTTCTTCGTGTTCTACTGCGTCGAGACCTCGAGCATCTTCGCCTCGGAGTGGGCGGTGCAGAACATCTTCGAGATCGACTACTCAAACTACTACGACGTGGACATGCCGGTGTTCCGTATTTTGGTTGGCGCCGGAATCCTCACATGCTTCTGGCTCATGGCGTTTGAGCTGCTCGACATCCATAACGTCCGCGCAGTGGTGATACCCGCCGTCGCCGTGGTCGTGGCGCAGACCCTCATACTCGTGCTCATGCCCTACGGCCCGCTCAGGCAGTGGCTGTTCTACACGATGCGGCAAGTATCGCTGGGGGCCTGCCTTGCCTACTGCTACCTGTACACCCGACACACGAAGGACCCCGTGACCAAGCAGCGCCTCATGCGGCGGAGGCGCGTCCTGGGACTTTTGTCCCTGCTCGTGCTCTGTATCCTGGCGGAGGATACCTACGTGATCCTCATCGCTCCCATACCCTCCGAGAACTCCTCGTTTGTGGGACTGTTCCTCTCGAGCAGGAACTTCTCCGAGAACATGATGATGCTGTACATGGCCTGGGACGTGTGCAGCAGGGCCATACGCGACCTTCGTCTGCGCTACCTTGAGCCGCCAACCTCCGTCGTCCCCACCAACCCCCTCGAGCCGGAGACAAGAGAGCAGAAGACCCATAACACAGACATCGTCGCCCACATTGAAAGTGCGCTCCCCTCCTACGCCGCCAAGCACGGTCTCTCAAAGCGCGAGCGAGAGGTTCTCGCCCTGGCACTCCAGGGCAAGTCCAACCGAGAGATCGCCAACGAGCTGGTGCTGGCCGAAGGTACCATCAAGACGCACCTGCACAACATCATGAAGAAGTGCGGGCAGCCCAATCGCGAGGCCCTGCGCCGCGACTTTTGGGCAAGCTAGCGCGCGGCAAGCATCTTTCGATGCGCCATTTTTACAAGGCGAGACACCCCATCACCCGCTCTTTACACCTGAATACAAAGGAGGGGGTCGCGACCAACGTCGCGACCCCCTTAAGGCTTATTTCCCTCGGACTACGCGTGGATGCGAGTGCCGGAGAGGCCGGCCATGGCCTCGGCGGCCTTGTCGAGCGAGCCGATGATGCAGACGCGGCCGGGGCGGGACTCCGCGAACTTGACGGCGGCGCGCACCTTGGGCTCCATGGAGCCCTTGCCGAACTGGCCCTGGGCCAGGTACTCCTTGGCCTGCTGGGTGTCGATGTCGGTGAGCTCCTCCTGGTTGGGCTTGCCGAAGTTGATGGCGACGTGGTCGACGGCGGTCAGCAGGACGAGCATGTCCGCGTGGCAGTCCTCGGCCAGCAGCTCGCCGCCCATGTCCTTGTCGATGACGGCGGCGATGCCCTTGTAGGCGCCCTTGTCGTTGTAGTCGCGCACGACGGGGATTCCGCCGCCGCCGCAGGCGATGACGATGAACTCGTTGTCGAGGAGGTTGAGGATGCTCTCGTACTCCACGATCTTCTTGGGCTGCGGGGAGGCGACGACGCGGCGCCAGCCGCGGCCGGAGTCCTCGACGAAGGTCATCTCGGGGTGGGCGGCCTTCTCGGCGTCCGCCTGCTCCTTGGTGAGGAACTGGCCGATGGGCTTGGTGGGGTTCTGGAACGCGGGGTCGTCGGGGTCGACCTCGATCTGGGTGACGACGGTGGCCACGTGCCAGCGCTTGTAGGCCTTGTGCATGGCGGCGCCGATGGCCTGCTGCAGGTGGTAGCCGATGTAGCCCTGGGACATGGCGCCGCACTCGGGCAGGTCCATGGCGGGCACGGAGGGGTCGTCCTCGTGGGCGAGTGCGAAGGACTTCTGGATCATGCCGACCTGCGGGCCGTTGCCGTGGGTGATGATGATCTCGTTGCCCTGCTCGATGACCTTGAGCAGCGTGGGGGCAGCCGCGCGGACGCGGGCGATCTGCTCCTCGGGGGTGTTGCCGAGCGCGTTGCCGCCGAGGGCGATGACGACGCGGTTGGGCTTGCCAATGCTTGCCATGTCTTCCTCCTGTGTGTTGGGCCAAGGCACCATACCTGGCCTGCAGACGAACCGTCCAGACTTATTACTATAACTTCGACATCAGTATTTTGTCGTGAAAATATTGGATTCTGTGAACGGTACCATTTTGGGAATTAGAGGTATCTACTTGCGTTAATCATTACGTAACGCATACTTTTTTCCATTAATGCATTACGGTGTATTCACCGCGACCATATAGGCCTGCAACGGGCACGGCGATGGGAAGGCGATACGATATAGGGCCATGACTACCTCTCTTCCACATGACGCCACACCCACAGGGGAAGCGCAAAAGCCCCTCGCCGTAGGGCGCCTCGCCCCAACTCCGTCTGGCCGCATGCATCTGGGAAACGCGTTCTCGGCGCTCGTTGCGTGGGCATCCGCCCGCTCGCAGGGAGGCAGGGTCATCCTGAGGATCGAGGACCTCGACCCACGTGCGCAGGACCCCGAGAACGCGAGGATGCTCGTGGACGACCTTCGATGGCTGGGGATTGACTGGGACGAGGGTCCCGTCTACCAAAGCGACCGAACGGACGTCTACCTGCAACAGATCGATGCCCTCGCCCAGAAGGGCATTACATATCCCTGCTTCTGCACCCGCTCCGAGCTTCACGCCGCAACGGCACCGCATGCCTCGGACGGGACCTACCTCTATCCCGGCACGTGCCGTGACCTTTCTCCCCGGGAGGTTGCCAAGAGGAGCAGGAAGAGAAGACCTGCGACGCGACTCATGGTCCCCCCGGGGGACGACCCAAGGGGCACCATCGGGTTCGAAGACCTGGGATACGGTCTGCACGAGGAGTGCCTGGCGCAAGAGTGCGGGGACTTCCTCATACGGAGAAGCGACGGGATCATCGCCTATCAGCTGGCTGTGGTCGTGGACGACTGCCGGATGGGTGTGACGGAGGTCGTGAGGGGCCGCGACCTTCTCCCCTCCTCCGCCCGCCAGATCTACCTCGCACGGCTTCTGGGGATGACGCCGCCACGCTACGGCCATGTACCCCTCCTCGTCGCCCCTGACGGCAGGCGCCTCTCGAAGCGGGACCACGACCTGAGCCTCCAGGCACTACGGGAGAACAACGTCTCCCCCAAGGCGGTGGTGGGACTTCTCGCCTCGTACATCGGCCTTGCAGAGGGGGGAGAGGAAATTGACGCCGCCGAGTTTGAGCGGCGCTTCTCCTGGGATGCCATCCGCTCGCACAGGGAGGACATCCAGGCGGACGCATCCGTGCTGCTACCCAGATGATGAGGACGAGGAGCCTTGCCCAGTGGCCCCTCTCCCCCGACCAAAAGCCCTCCGTGGCCGCCGGCGGTGCCGCAGATTCTTGGACTCCATGGAAGTCGATGTTGTGACGTTCGATAATGTGGGGTATGATGCAACGGCATCACTGATTGGAGAGCTGACCGAGAGGCCGAAGGTGCTCGCCTGCTAAGCGAGTATAGGGCGCAAACCCTATCTGGGGTTCGAATCCCCAGCTCTCCGCCAGAACACGCAACCCGGCACCTCAAGGTGCCGGGTTTCTTTTTACCTTGCACGCAAGGCTGCGACCCACTCGCTAGCCAGGCTCCTCGCTTCAATTTTTTTTCAGTAGCTACCTGCGCAAACGGATTCAGCGGCAAGAAAGTTGAGATTTCTCCTTGACACTCCGGTGGTTTGGGGGCATATTAATACCCGCAACGCGGCGTTACCTCAGCTGGATAGAGGGTCTGACTACGAATCAGAACGTCATAGGTTCGAATCCTATACGCCGCACCAGCGAATGCAAGAGGACCTCGAAAGAGGTCCTCTTTTTTGTTGCCAATAGCCATCGACGCATCGAGGCGCCGACGGGACCGGGCGCCCCCTACTGAAAGGTAACGCCGGGACGATAGATCTCGCAGACGCCCTCCCGAGAGATGTAGTCGTAGGGAAGCGCGGCCCTGTCCAGCCTGTCTTGAAGGTCGAGCATGCTGGAATGCTCCGAGAGGAACATGCGGAGCACCTGAAGCATGGGCGCAGGGGGAACCTCCATCTCGGCCTCCAGAAACGCCTTCAGGGCGTGCAGTGACGCCCCACGGACGCGCACCATGTGCTTGTGGCAGTCCTCCTCGTAGACCAACCTGGTCGCGTTCCCCTCGGTCTTCTCCTCAACAAAGAGGGTGTCCCCCTCCACCTTGGCGGTTATGACCCTGAGCTCGTCATCCCCGCCATCCCTCAGGACCTCTTCCCACTCGCCCGCCATGCTCGTCTCCTCTCCGTAGTAGAACATTTGTTCTAATATATCAGACTTTATAGAAAAGGGGTACCCCGCACCAGCGGGGCACCCCATTTTAGTTGCTGCTTGTATGAATGGCGACCTGCGCCACCCGGAAAGAGTGACCTATGCCTGGGGCTTGATGACCTCCATGTCGCGCATGTAAGGCCTCAGGGCCTCGGGAACGGTGATGGAGCCATCTGCGTTCTGGTAGTTCTCCATGATCGCGGCCATGGTGCGCCCGACCGCGAGTCCGGAGCCGTTGAGCGTGTGGACGAGGCGCGTCCCCTTGAACTCGGACGGGTCGCGGTACTTGATGTTTGCGCGACGCGCCTGGAAGTCCCAGCAGTTGGAGCAGCTCGAGATCTCCTTGTAGTTGTTGTAGCTGGGGAGCCACACCTCGAGGTCGTAGCACTTGGTGGCGGAGAACCCAAGGTCGCCCGTGCAGAGCGAGACCACGTGGTATGGCAGGCCGAGTTTCTGGAGGCAGTGCTCCGCCTCGGCGACCATGGACTCGAGCTGGTTCATGGAGTCATCAGGCTTGGCAAACTTGACCATCTCGACCTTGTCGAACTCGTGGACGCGGATGATGCCGCGCGTGTCACGACCGGCCGAGCCAGCCTCCTCGCGGAAGCAGGGGGTGAACGCCGTGTACCACAGGGGGAGCTTGTCCCCGTCGAGCACCTCGCCGCGGTGGATGTTGGTGAGCATGACCTCTGCGGTCGGGATGAGGTACATCCCGCCGCTCACGTGGAACAGGTCCTCGTCAAACTTGGGGAGCTGACCCGTGCCAAACAGGGAGTCATAGTTGGTGATGACGGGGGGCCACCACTCCTTGAAGCCTGCCTTCACGTGCTCGTCGATGAAGAAGTTGATGAGGGCGCGCTCCATGAGGGCACCCGCGCCGCCAAGGAGGTAGAAGCGCGTGCCCGCAAGCTTCACGCCGCGGTCGAAGTCGATCATCCCCGTGGAGGGGCCCAGGTCCCAGTGCGCCTTGGGCTCGAAGTCAAACTTAGTCGGCTCGCCCCACTTGCGGACCTCGGGGTTGTCGGAGTCGTCGACACCATAGGGAACGGACTCGTGCGGGATGTTGGGGATCGCCGCAACGAGGTCGAAGAGCTCCTTCTCGACCTCGGCACGCCTGTCGTCAAGCTGGGAGATGCGCTCCTTGTTGGCGCTCACCTGCGCCTTGGCCTGCTCGGCCTCGTCGCGACGGCCCTCCCTCATGAGCTGGCCGATCTGCTTGGAGACGGCGTTGCGCTGCGCCTGGAGTGCCTCGACCTCGGTGATGGTGCTGCGACGCTCCTCGTCCAGCTCGAAGAACCTCTGGCGATCCCAGTGGGCGTTCTGCCTGGACTCGCAGGCCTTGTCGACGACGTCGGGGTTCTCCCTGACGAACTTGATGTCAAGCATGCTGCTTCCCCTCGTGCTTGGATGGCTTGGCCACGCCAACCGTTTGGTTGGCCTTACTGCCTGCGCGGACACGTCCGCGCGAGTCCCAAGTATATACTTGTGGCGACTATTCCCCGAACAGGCCGCGCACCAGGTGCGTGTCTCGTATGGAAAGGGCGATCAATGGATTTTATCAACTGGCTCTTCAACACGCGCCAGGGGGTCATCGCCCTCGTCCTGGGTGGCATCCTCCTGTTTCTCATCATCGCCATCGTCCTGGAGAGGAAGACGCGGGCGATCTACAAGAACCACGAGAAGTCCCCCGAGGATTGGGACCTCTTCGACGATGACGACTCGGAGAGCGGCTGGTCCGACTTCGACGACGACAACAAGTAGTAGTACCCGTCGAGAAGACCTTGCTTTTGAATGGGGCGCCTCCCGTACCGGCAGGAGGCGCCCCTGGCATTTCGACGCCACGCCACAAGCGGCACTGAGGGAGGCGTCTACCTACTGTCTCCCTCCACAAATAAGCCCCGCCAGCCTGTGCTGACGGGGCTTGCAATCCATGGTGCGGGCGAAAGGACTTGAACCTTCATGAGATTGCTCTCATACGGACCTGAACCGTACGCGTCTGCCAATTCCGCCACGCCCGCGTGGGTCACCATAGTACTACTATTCTCGCGCTCTGCAACGGCAAATTATTTGGACTTCATGCAGAGAGATGGCGTTGGATGCGTATTTGGCCCCCTCGGCACGGGTGCGGACGGGTAGTGACGCCCTACGGGCTACTATAGAGCGTGGCCATCGACAAAACCGCAGTTGAACCGAAGACGAGGACGGCCGTGAGAGAAGACCCCACCACAACGCAGCGCTTGGATTCGCCCGTGACCGCATCATCGAGCGGGAGCGAGCCCAAGCTCCTCCTCAACCGATACCGCGTCATGCGCGCGGGCGTCAGGGGAGGCTTTGGCACGGTCCTGACCTGCTGGGACACCAGGCTACAGCGCCGCGTTGCCATCAAGAGGATCCCCCTGAGCCCGCAGGCGGCGGGAGCGGGCGGGGCATCAACCATACGGGAGGCACTCCAGGAGGCGCGCACGGCAAGCATGCTGGCGCACCCCAACATCGTGACGGTCTACGACTTTGAGGTGGAGGGCAGCTGGGCCTACCTGGTGACGGAGTACGTCGACGGGCTCAACCTCGCCGAGCTCCTCTCGAGGGTGGAGGGCGGCACCCTCACCAACGACGAGTGCTCCCACCTTGTGACGAGCGTGGCAAAGGCCCTCTCGTTTGCCCACGAGAACGGCGTGCTCCACCTGGACATCAAGCCCACCAACATCATGGTCGACAGGTCGGGGACTGTGAAGCTCTGCGACTTTGGCATGGCCACGCTCGCCTCCGCCACGGGGTTTGGCGGCGCGCGAGGGGGCACCGTGGGCTACATGCCTCCCGAGCAGATCACGGGTGGGCTCGTCGACGAGCGCACCGACGTGTTCTCGCTCGCCGTCGTGGTGTGGCAGACCCTCACGGGAACGAACCCCTTTGCGGCGGACACCGCCGAGAGGTCGCTCAAGCTCATGGAGGCAGGCCCCCGGCGCGCCCTCTCGAAGATCGACCCCAGCCTCGCCGGGATGGCGGAGGAGGTCATGTCACAGGCGCTCGACCCCGACCCGACCAGGAGGATTGCCAGCGTCGGCACGTTTGCCGACGAGCTTGTCTTCGGGCTCGCCGGGGACGTGCGGGCCGGGGGCGAGTCCATGCGCGACCTCCTCTCGCAGACGACGAGTGAAGACGGGGCCGAGCCGCAGACCAGGGAGGGACGCTACCTCCCCGTCGCCTACCGATACCCCTGGCTCCAGGAGCTCGCTCTCAGGGGAGGCACCGCCGTCGCCTGTGCGGGCTCGGCCGTGCCCCTCGCAAACTCCGCGCTCGCGGCCCACCCAAGCTGGGTCGTCCCAACGCTCGTGGGCTGCGCTGCCCTCTCGGCACTGGCGCCCGCCTTCGGTGGGGCGGTGTTCGTGGCCCTCCTCGTGGTGGCGCTCTTTGGCGAGGGCGCCGCCGGGGTCATGCTCCCCGCGCTCACCCTGATCGCCTTCGTCGCCTGGTGGTGGTCGAGCGGAAGGGAGGACAGGACCTCCGGCCTCGTCGTCCTCGCCCCGTGCCTACTCCCCAGCCCCATGGCGTCAGCCCCCCTTGCGGCGTTTTGCATGCCCCCCGCGAGGGCGGCCGCATCCTCCGTGGTTGGCCTGCTTCTCTCCCTGCTCACGAATCAGGCGATGGCGGCGGGGTTCGCGGCCTACCCAACCGCAACGGCCCTCCTCTCCACGCTCGTGTCACCCGGTACGTGGGTGACCGTCGCCGGATGCGCCTGCGCCGCGTGGGCGGGGGCGGCAGTCTCGCGCCACGGAGGGTCCACGCGCTGGGGTTATGCAGGTCAGGCGGTATGTTGCCTAATCATCCTGGGTACGCAGGCACTCCGGGCACGAGTGGAGAATGGGGACATATGGACCGCCTCCACGGCGGTGGCATTGGGCATTGCTGTACTCTTGGGTGTGCTTATGTGTACCGCAACCAGCCTGAGGGGTCCACGACAGGTGGACGGAGGGGTGGAGGAATAGATGAACCTGCTCAAGACGTTCGAGAGTCGTGTGAACGACGCCTTTGGCGCCTCTCCGCAGGGCCAGGTGGAGCCCTTCTCCTTCAAGAAGCTCGCCAAGCAGGCCGCGCGGGAGATGCAACACGAGACGTACGAGATTGATGGGGTCGACACCGCCCCCGCGCTCTTCACCATCCTCATCTCGTCGGCTGACGACTCGATGATGCGCTCCCTGTACTCCCAGCTCACCCAAGAGATCGTCTCGTTTGTGGAGGCCCAGGCAAACGCCAAGGGCTACGTGTTCGTGGGCAAGCCCCTGGCTCGCTTCATGGTCGACCCAACGCTCCGCAGCGGCAAGTTCGCAGTGTTTGCCGAGAACGTCGATGCACGCACGCTCGCACGCCTTCGTGACGAGGAGGAGGCGTTCCTCGGTGCCTCGCAGGGCTCCGGCGGCGCCGCGGCGCCCATGCCCGCGCCTCGCGCGCGCAAGGATCGCGGCGGTAGGCAGGGTCGCGGCCGCGGCGAGCAGCCCCGCGCGGCGGTCCAGCCCATGCCGGTGCCCACGCCATCGCCCATCCCCGCGGCAGATCCTCTCGACCAGGGTCTGGACAACCTCCAGGAGCAGGAGTTTGCCCCGCTCGTCTCCCCCCAGGGCGAGGATGCCTCCGCGGGGCTCAGGGTCCTGCCCGAGGACTTTGTCCAGGACTCGATCGAGGAGGCGGAGGCGGAGCAGGCCGCGCGCCACACCGCTCGTCGGGTTCCGTCGGTAGGCGAGGACATCGCCATCCAGGAGCCCCAGCCTCAGACGGTCCCCGCCACGCAGCGCAAGAACGTCCCCCTGGTGAACCCGCAGCGCGCGAGGAGCTCGAGGGAGAGCTCGGAGGCACCAACCTGCCTTCTCATCGACCACCAGACGGGCCGCACCTACAACGCCACCGCCCCCGCCACGCTGCTGGGGCGCGAGCGCTCGCAGGGCGGCATCGTGATCCACGACCCCAACGTCTCGCGCCGCCACGCCGAGATCACCTACGACGGCCGCGACTGGCGCATAACCGACCTCAACTCGACCAACGGCACGCTCGTGAACGACGTCGACGTGGACAGCTGCATCCTGAGGGACGGTGACCTCATCACGGTTGGGCTAACCAACCTCGAGTTCAGGGAGAGCAGGTCATGATAGAGCTTGTACTCTTTGCGGGACGCATCGTCCTGGTGATCCTGCTCTACGTGTTCCTCTTCGCGGTCATGAAGACCGGGGTCGGCCTGGTGCGCGGCCAGCGCCGCGACGGGGCGATCTGGTCCATCGACGTGGAGAAGGGCTCCAAGTCGCTCAGGGGCCTTCACGTGGACATGCTCGGCCCCGTCGTGGTCGGGCGCGCCCCGTCGTCGGACATCGTCATCGACGAGCCCTTTGTCTCGGCGATGCACGCGCGCTTCACGCTCCAGGGCCCCGCCCTGGTCCTCGAGGACCTGGACTCCACCAACGGGACCCTGGTGAACGGCCACCCCATCTCGCAGCCCGTCACGCTCCGTGACGGGGACGAGGTCCAGGTGGGCGACGCGATCATGCGAGTGAGCCGTCGATGATCTGGCACCAGCCACACAGGGTGAACCTCGCCGACATGCTGCCCAGGCATCCCCAGGAGGAGCCGGTCAACAGCCCGGGTCACGACACGATTCCCGTGGAGAACCGCGAGGGCGCCGAGACGCGCAGCGGCCACACCGAGCGCCTGTCATGGGGCGCCCGAACCGACATAGGCCTGGTGCGCAGTCACAACGAGGACTCGTTTCTCGTCCAGCCCCCGCTCTTTGCCGTCTGCGACGGGATGGGCGGTCATGCCGCAGGGGAGGTCGCGAGCTCGATTGCCGTGCAGACGATTGGTGCCCAGGCCCCGATCCATGCGGACGACATCCTGCTTGGCGCCGCGGTCGAGGCGGCAAACGCCGCCGTGATCGAGGGTGCCGCAACCGGCAAGGGCAAGCCCGGGATGGGCTGCACCGCCTCGTGCGTCCTGATCGAGAACAACAAGATGGCCATCGCCCACGTGGGTGACTCGCGCATCTACCTCCTCCACCACGGCACGCTCGTGAGGCTGACGCACGACCACTCGTACGTCGAGGAGCTCGTGGACGCGGGAGAGATCACCGCCGACGAGGCGAGGGTCCACCCGTCCCGCTCCATCATCACGCGCGCCCTTGGGTCCGACCCCGACATGTACGCCGACCACTTCACGCTGGACGTCTCCGTAGGCGACCGCCTCATCGTGTGCTCCGACGGCCTGTCGTCCATGGTCGAGGACTCCGAGATCGAGGCCATCGCCGTCTCGTCGGTCACACCCCAGTCGGCGGCGGACAACCTCACCTCCGCGGCGCTCAGCGCCGGCGGGCACGACAACATCACCGTCATCGTCGTCGACGTGAGCGACGACGGGGCAATCGAGGCCCACAGGACGATGAGAAAGCGGCTCATACGACGCCTTCTCATCTTTGGCGGCTGCATCCTCGCCGCGATGGTCGCCGTGGGCCTGGTCTTCGTCAACTCCTCCTGGTACCTCGCCAACAACGAGGGAACGGTCGGAATCTATCAGGGGATAACCGGGAGCTTCATGGGCATTCCCCTCTCCCACCTTGAGGAGACCACGTCCGTGCAGATCTCCGACCTCCCCGATGCCACGCAGCAGAGTCTGGTGGGCGGGCTCCGCATGGGGAGCGAGGAGGAGGCAAAGCGGACGGTCGAGAGCTATCGCGACCAGATCGACGCCGACAAGAGCTCCGCCGCGGTGACCGCGGACAGGACCACCACAAGCAGCAACACAGATACCGCCGACTCCTCGAGCTCGGCGACGAAGCAGAACGGGGGCGACTAGCATGCCAAAGCGCCAGAACACGCGCAGGAACACCGAGCTCATGCTCCTTGTCCTGGCGGCCCTCCCCGTGACGCTGCTCTATGCGATGTACCTCGTGAACATGAACGTGGCAGTGTCGTTCTCGTCCCTCTCGGTCCCGCTCGGGCTCTTCGCGGCGTTCGCGGTGGCGCACCTTGCGGTACGAAGGTTCGCCCCGGGGGCTGACCCGGCGATCCTGCCCATCGTGTTCCTGCTCTCGGGAATCGGCATAGCGTTCGTGACGAGACTTGCGCCCTCCCTTGCCGAGGGCCAGGTCATGTGGCTGTTCGTCTCTGTAGCGGCGATGATCGCCGTCCTTGTGGCCGTCCCCAGCATCGAGTCGCTCGCCCAGTACAAGTACTCCATGGGCATCGCGGGCGTGGTGCTTCTCCTCCTGCCCATGCTCATCGGCACCGAGCGTGGCGGCTCCAAGCTCTGGCTCGTCATCGGGCCGTTCTCGTTCCAGCCGGGCGAGCTCGCAAAGATCCTCATCGTCCTGTTCCTGGCCTCCTACCTGGCCGAGAACCGCGAGATGCTCTCCGCGTCCACCCGTCGCATTGGGCCGCTCGCCCTCCCGCGCCCCAGGATGCTGCTTCCGCTGCTGGTCATGTGGGGCGTCTCGCTGCTGGTCGTCATCTTCGAACGCGACCTGGGAAGCGCCCTGCTCTTTTACACCTTCTTCGTGATCATGCTCTACGTGTGCACCGGGCGCGTGAGCTACGTCATCTTCTCGGCCGTGCTCCTCGCCATCGGCGGAGTGGGTTGCTACCACCTGTTCTCGCACGTCCAGACCCGCATCCAGATCTGGCTTGACCCCTTTGCCGACCCCTCTAACAAGGGCCTGCAGATAGTCCAGTCTCTCTACTCCCTCGCAGACGGCGGCCTGGTTGGCGCCGGCATTGGCAAGGGGCTTCCCACCCTCATCCCCGTTGTCGAGTCCGACTTCATCTTCTCTGCCATAGGAGAGGAGATGGGCCTCCTGGGTGCGGCTGCCGTCCTCATCGCGTTCCTGCTTCTGGGCGTGAGAGGCCTGACCACGGCGGGCAGGGCCAAGAGCGACGTCTCGGCCTTCACCGCGGTCGGCCTCACCTCGGCGATCGTGGTCCAGGCCTTCCTGATCGTGGGCGGCGTCACCAAGCTGCTCCCCCTCACGGGCGTCACCCTACCCTTCATGAGCCAGGGAGGCAGCTCGCTTCTCTCGAGCTTCATCATCGTGGGCCTGCTCCTCAAGGCGGGCGACGAGGGCACCGGCCACATGGCACAGATCGAGGCGGCCAACACGCACAGCCCTGCTCAGACCATGCGCGGCACGGCGTCCAGGACCAAGTCGCCCACCGACTCGGTGGTGCACGGTTCCCACGCCCGCGGCAGCTTTGGGCTCCAGACCCCCGAGTCCGGCGTGCTGGGCAGGGTCGCGCTGGGCAAGCGCCTCACCGCGCTCATCACCGTGTTTGCGGTGATGTTCACCCTGCTCATCGGCAACCTCACCTACATCCAGGTCGTGAAGGCGGACTACTACCAGAACCTCCCGACCAACAACCACACCATCGCCAAGTCGTCCAAGATCAAGCGCGGCTCCATCATCACCGCCGACGGCCAGACCCTTGCAGAGTCGGTGCAGCAGGCGGACGGGACCTACGTGCGACAGCATCCCATGGGGTCGCTTGCCGCCCTGACCGTTGGGTACGTCTCGACCCAGTACGGAACGTCTGGGGTCGAGTCAACCTTCAACGAGACCCTCACCGGTCGGTCCGACTACTCGTCCTGGACGTCCGCCCTGTACTCGCTTGCGGGGGTCGAGAGCGCCGGCTCGTCGGTGGTCCTCACCATCAACTCGCAGATGCAGCAGGCCGCCGAGCAGGCGCTGCAGGGCCAGACCGGCGCCATCGTCGTCCTCAACCCCTCGACCGGGGCCGTGCTGGCAGAGGCCTCCTCGCCTAGCTACACCTACGACGACCTCGACACGGTCATGGCGTCGGGCGCGGGGCAGGGCGAGCTTGTCAACCGGGCCACCCAGACGCTCTACACCCCGGGCTCGACCTTCAAGACCATCTCGCTCGCCGCGGCGCTCGACTCGGGCGTGGCCTCGCTCAGCACCGCCTACCAGGCACCCTCGACCATGGAGATCGGCGGCGGACAGGTGACCAACAACGACAGCGAGGCATGGGACTCCCTCACCCTGCAGGAGGCCTACGCCGAGTCTGCAAACACCGTCTTTGGCCAGCTGGGGGTTGCCCTGGGTGCCGACAAGCTCGTGAGCTACGCCGACGCCTTTGGGTACGGCACCAGGTTGGGCCTCGACTTCACCACGACGGCGTCCCTCATGCCCAAGCCCTCCGAGATGAGCGAATGGGAGACCGCGTGGTCCGCCATCGGCCAGCCGGTGGGCGTCCATGAGAGTCCCGCCGGCCCCCAGACCACCGTCATGCAGAACGCGGTCATGGTGGCGGCAATTGCCAACGGCGGCATCGTGATGAACCCCTATGTGGTGGACCACATCCTCTCGCCCGAGGGTGCCACCACCTCCACCACGCAGCCCAAGTCCCTGGGACAGGCCGTCTCGAGCCAAACCGCCTCGGAGGTCAAGAAGGCCATGCTCGACGTCGTGAAGAGCGGCACAGGCACCGCGGCCCAAGTGAGCGGAGTTCAGGTTGCCGGCAAGACCGGCACCGCCCAGGTGAGCGACTCCGTCTCCAACTCGCTCTTCGTAGGGTTTGCACCTTACGATTCTCCGACCCTGGCAATATCCGTCTGTCTGGAGGGCTCGGAGAGCAACAACGTCAACGGGCAGGCGGCAGCGGTTGCCGGACAGGTGCTGGCAGCCTGCCTCAACGTTCAGTCCCTGGGGGCGAGCTCATGAGGTCACTAGGGGATTTGCCTATGGGGTACGAGGAACTTCGGCGCGAGTCACAACACGCCTCAGATGGGAGAGACGATGTCAGATAGAGTTCTCGGCGGGCGATACACGGTACAGGACAAGATCGGCACCGGTGGCATGGCAGTGGTCTACCGTGGCCTGGACGAGGTTCTTGGGAGGATGGTCGCAATCAAGACCATGCTTCCCCAGTACGCTGCCGACCCCTCGTTTGCCGCGCGCTTCAAGCAGGAGGCTCAGGCTGCCGCCGCGCTCCAGAGTCCGTACATCGTGTCGGTGTACGACTGGGGCAAGGACGGCGACACCTATTACATCGTGATGGAGTACCTGCGCGGGACCGACCTCAAGACGGGGATTCGCAAGCACGGCGCGCTCGACTGCAAGAAGGTCGCGCAGATTGGCTCGCAGATTGCCCAGGCGCTCTCGGTCGCGCACAGGCACGACATCATCCACCGCGACATCAAGCCGCAGAACATCATGGTCCAGCCCGATGGCAACATCAAGGTCATGGACTTTGGCATCGCGCGCGCCAAGAACAGCCACCTGACGACCGACAACTCGGTCCTGGGCACGGCCCACTACGTCTCGCCCGAGCAGACCCAGGGCAAGGAGCTTGGCCCCACCACCGACATCTACTCCCTTGGCATCGTCATGTACGAGGCGGCCACCGGCCAGGTACCCTTCGACGGCGACGACGCGATCACCGTCGCCCTCAAGCAGGTGAAGGAGCAACCCAAGCCGCCCAGCCAGATCAACCCCAACGTGGACGCGGCACTCGAGAGCATCATCCTCAAGTGCATGCAGAAGGACCCTGCCGACCGCTTCCAGACGGCGGACGAGCTCTACCACGTGCTGCGCGACTACCTCGCGGGGCGCATGGCTGCCGTCAGCAACGCGACGGCGCTCACCAATCTGGGTGCCACCCAAACGGTGACCGCACCCCTCTCGCCTGCCGACGCCTCCACGGCGGCCATGAGCCGCATCAACACCATCTCGCGGCCCAAGGGGCAGACTGCCACGGAGCGCGCAAAGGAGCAGGAGGCGGTCAACGCCAAGAAGCACAAGAAGCGGACTGCCGTCCTTGCGGTCGTAGGTGCGATCGCCCTCATCGCGGCGATTGTCGCTGCCGTCACGTACTTCAACTCCTCCCAGACCGAGTCGGTACCCAACCTGCTCAACCTGACCCAAGACGAGGCCATCCAGCAGATCGAGAGTAGCAACGGGTTCTTCAGCAAGGGTACCGTCAAGGAGCAATACAGCGACACGGTTGCCGAGGGCTTGGTCATGGATCAGGACCCCGACCCCGGAACCACCGCAACGAAGGGCACGCAGATCAACATCGTCATCTCCAAGGGCGCTAAGCCTGCCGCCACCGTGACCGTCCCCGACCTGTCCGGCATGTCTCCCTCCGAGGCGGAGGCGGCACTTAGCAAGGTTGGCCTGGTGGCGAAGGCGGGAGACTCCGTCTACAGCGACACGGTCGAGGTGGGCAAGGTCGCCGCACAGTCCGTTGCAGGTGGCTCGAGCGCCAAGGCGGGCGACACCATCACCTACCAGCTGTCCAAGGGTCCCCAGAGCGTCGACGTCCCGGACGTGACCGGCCAGTCGCAGTCCGACGCAACCAGTGCGCTCCAGGCCGCCGGCTTTGAGGTAGACGTACAGACCGCATCGAGTGACAGCGTCGAGAAGGGCCTTGTCATCAGCCAGTCGCCCACCGGCACGGCGACCAAGGGTGCCACCATCACCATCACCGTCTCCACGGGCTCCGAGACCGTCTCGGTCCCCAGCGTCGTGGGCATGGACAAGGACACCGCGCAGTCGACGCTCGCAAACGCCGGGTTCAAGTACGACCCGCAGTACCGCTACGACGACAGCACGCCCGTGAACCAGGTTATCAGCCAGTCGCCCACCGGCAATGCCAAGAAGGGCGCCACGATCACGCTGATCATCTCGAACGGCCCGCAGAGCAGCAGCACGACTGACGACGGGAGCTCGGGCACCTCTTCTTCCACCGGGACCAGCTCGACCTCGGGCACCAGCGGCACGTCGGGAAGCAGCACCACGAGCGGCAACTAGGCTCGCCTCCCCCAGCACGCGCGAGTCTTGTGGAGGACCTCATCACGAGGTCCTCCTTTTTTTCATTTCGAGGGCACCTATGTACCGATGCGACGAGTTGGCCATTGGCGCCCATCTCAAGCCGTTCGCCATGCCGTCTTAAGTTTGGAACCTCGCCTATGCCGGCGATGATGGATGCCCATTGGAAGATTCGGCAAAAACGGGGCAACATCCGGGCGACATCTGTCTATGTCACTATCTAAAAAGAAAGCAGGTCACAACCAGATATAGGCTGTGACCTGCGCTTTTTCGTGGTGACCCCGGTCGGATTCGAACCAACGACACCAGGTTTAGGAAACCTGTGCTCTATCCCCTGAGCTACGGGGCCGTGCCTGACCATTCTAGCATCAAGTAGTCACCAGATGGGTGACAAAAGGACCTTACCTGTGCTGCTCGTGGCGATGGGCCCTCTTGGCCTTGCGGGCCTCCTTGGCCTCTGCACGGGCCGCCTCCTTGCGCTGCGCCGCCTTGTAGTCCTCCTCGATGATCTGCATCACGCGCTTCTCGGAGAGAGACGCGACCTCGCGGTCAGCAGCCTTGCGGAGCGGCCTCACGTTGCGCCAATCGTAGACGAACGCGACGATGATGCAGCCGTACGCAAGGATGATGAGCACGAGCATGATCAGTCCGGCAAGACCCGTGGCCTGATCCGCGGTGTAGATGGTGGAGAGGGCAAAGCTCAGGAGTGTGCACGCCATGCCCACGCCCAGGAGGATCCACCACATGCGCTGGCCGCTCTTGTAGCCTGGCTTGGAACTGAGGATGATCCTGGATGCGGCGGCACGCCGGTCCTCGGAGTCGCGCCTGGCCTCGCGGGCCTGCTTCTTCTCCTCCTTGGTCATCTCGGACTCGAGCTTGCCCGTGCTGGTCATCTTCCCCGTTGCGACGTCATTGGACTTCACGACGCGGACGCCAGCGGCGGCCTCCCGCGCGGGGCGAGCACGGGAGACGGACCTCTTGCTGAAGCCCGCCTTGGGCTCATCGGAGGACATGATCTTCTCGACCGCCTTCTGCTGCGCGGTCTTGGGCTCCGGTGCGTCGCTGTTTGCCTGCTCGGCCTCCTCGCGGGCGCCGCGGATGGTATCACGCAGTGACATTTGACTCCTTTGCGGGCTTGAACTCGGTTCCGGTAATGATCTGGAACGCCTCCTGGTAACGCTTGGAGGTTCCCTCAATCACCTCCGCGGGGAGGTGGGGCGGCTCGCCCTGCATGTCCCAGTTGGCCTTGAGCCAGTCGCGCACGTACTGCTTGTCGTAGCTCGGCTGGACCTTGCCCGGCTCGTAGCCCTCGGCGGGCCAGAAGCGGCTGGAGTCAGGGGTCAGGCACTCGTCGATGAGGGTGAGCTGGCCGTCGATGTAGCCAAACTCGAACTTGGTGTCCGCGATGATGATCCCGCGGGTAGAGGCGTACTCCGCCGCTGCGCTGTAGATCTTGAGAGCGGCGCTGCGAATCTGCTGGGCGACCTTGTCACCCACGAGCTCCTCCATGCGATCGAACGAGATGTTCTCGTCGTGGTCGCCAAGCTCTGCCTTGGTGGAGGGGGTGAAGAGCGGCTCGGGGAGCTTGGACGCCTCCACGAGGCCGGCAGGGAGACTGATGCCGCAGACGGTGCCGCTCTGGTCGTACGTCTTCTTGCCCGAACCCGTGAGGTAACCGCGGACGATCGCCTCGATGGGAACCGTCTTGGCCTTCTTCACCAGCATGGAGCGACCCGTGAGGTAGTCGGAGTACTTCTGGAACTCCTCCGGGTAGTCCTTAACGTCCATGCTCAGCATGTGGTTGGGCATGAGGTCGGCGAACTTCTCAAACCAGAATGCAGAGATGCGCGTGAGGATCTCGCCCTTGTAGGGAATCTCGTCGGGAAGGATGTAGTCGAACGCACTGATGCGATCGCTTGCGACCATGAGCAGGCTGTCCCCGCAGTCATAGATGTCGCGCACCTTGCCGTGTGAATCCGGACGAAGCTCCATGGCTCCCATTAGGTCTCCCATCGATGAGTTTTCTCAACGTCACGTCGAGACAGTGACCTTTCGATTGTAGTTGATTGGCCCTCAAACAACGCGGGCCCGGAACGCGTGCAGAGGACGTGCACCAAGCCCAAGCTATCGGTCCTGTGCCTCCTGGATCTGCTGCTTGATGCTCTTGTGCCCGTGGTCGATGGGGATGTGGAGGGTGAAGGTGGTACCCTTCCCCAGCTCGGACTCGACCGAGATGGAACCGTTGTGCTTCTCGATGATCTCCTTGGTGAGAGACAGCCCAACGCCCAAGCCGCCACTCACGCGCTCGCGACTCGCGTCCGAGCGCCAGAACCTCGAGAACACCCTGGGGATGTCCTCCTTGGCGATGCCGATGCCCGTGTCCTGGACCGCGATGAGGACCTCGTTCTTGGTGCGGTCGCGCGCGACGGAGACCACGACCCAGCCGCCGTCGGGCGTGTACCTCATGGCGTTGGACATAAGGTTGGTGACCGCCTCGCGAATGAGGTCGGGATCGATGTCCGCGTAGCACTCGTGGCTGGTCGTCTTGTCGTCAAACCTCAGCGCCAGGCCCTTGTCGGCAAAGAGCTGCGCCTGCATGGACACGAGGCTCTTCACCAGGTAGACCACGTCTGCGCGCTCGATCTTGAGCTCGCGCGTCCCGTTCTCGATGCGCGACAGGTGCAGCATTGCATCGACCAGGCGAGAAAGGCGTCGCACCTCGCCGGCGACTATCTCAAAATGCTCGTCGTCCGTGGGAAGCACGCCGTCCTGCATGGCCTCGACGGTCGCCTGCATGGCCATGAGCGGGGTGCGGAGCTCGTGGGCGACGTCGCTGGTGAGGCGGTGCTCAAACTTGATGTCTCGCTCGAGTTCGGACGCCATGCTGTCGAAGGTCTCGCCCAACCTGCCGATTTCGTCGTCCCCGGTGAGGTTGGTCCTAGCCGTTAGGTCGCCGTTGCGAATCTGGGTCGCCGTGGAGGTGATGACCTTGATGGGCTTGGTGAGCGCGCGCGAGGCGAGGTACCCCACCACGCAGGCGAGAATGACCGCCACGCCGGCGGCGCCCAAGATGGCCCCATAGGAGTTGAGCCTGAACGCCGCGTCGTTCTTTGTGAGCAGCGGGCTGGAGCCAACGCTCCAGATACGCACCTCGCCCACCTTTGCCCCGTCGCTGATGACATCGGCGGTGACGACCGAGTCGGAGTCCTCCGGCTCCTCGGACTTTGCCGAGATGTGCCGTGACGAGTCGACTGTCCTCTTGGAGTCGTCCCAGGTGTCGTCGTAGATGATGTCGCCGGCGGAGTCGACCACCTGGACCACGACGCTGGACGTGGCGTTGGTCGCGTAGTCCGCATACTTCAGCACGTCGTCGTTCCACTCGCCCGCATAGCGATACTGGGTGGAGAGGTTGTTTGCCGTGCGCTCCGCGAGGGCCTGCATGTTGTCCCTCGCGTACTCCTTGAACTGGCCCTCCCACACCACGGCGAGGACCGCGGAGAGGATGGCGGCAGTCATGATCGCGGTGAACGCAAAGTAGAAGGCCATGCGGGCGGTGAAGGTCTTCTCGGGTCGCTGCCGCTTCGTGTCGTGCGGCATGGTGTTGAACGATGCCTTGGAAGAAGAGTCGGAGGCCTCGTGGGCCTCCTCCTCGTACTCCCTTGTCACCCCTCCATCATCAAGAAGGTCGCCCATAGGCTACTTCTTGTCCTTGCCATCGGAGTCCGCAGGCTTCTGCGAAGCCTCGAAACGGTATCCGACGCCGTGGACGGTGTACAGCCAGCGCGGGTTGCGGGGGTCATCGCCGAGCTTGGCACGAAGGTTCTTGACGTGGCTGTCGATCGTGCGCTCGTAGCCCTCGAAGTCGTAGCCCAGGACCTTCTCGACCAGCTCCATGCGCGTGTAGACGCGACCGGGATAGCGGGCGAGCGTGGTCAGGAGCTTGAACTCGGAGGCCGTGAGGTCGACCTCCTTGCCCTCGACCATGACCTTGTGGCCCGAGATGTCGATGACCAGGTCGCCGAAGTCGAGGACCTCGAGCTGCGGCTCGCTCTCGGTGTGGGCGCGGCGGAGCAGGGCGCGCACGCGCGCGACGAGCTCGCGGGGGGAGAACGGCTTGATCAGGTAGTCGTCGGCGCCAAGCTCGAGGCCGATGATGCGGTCCTCCACCTCGCCCTTTGCGGTAAGCATGATGATGGGCACGTTGGAGGTCTCGCGGATGGCACGGCACACGCGCTCGCCCGAGAGCTTGGGCAGCATGAGGTCGAGGATGATGAGGTCGAACGAGTGCTTCTCAAACTCCTCCAGCGCGCTCTGGCCGTCACCGACGCCGCGAACGATGTAGCCCTCGCGCTCGAGGTAGGCGGCCACCGCGTCGCGAATGGTCTTCTCGTCCTCAACCAGCAGAATCTTCTTCTCTTCCGAAGCCATGAGCGGCCTCCCAACCTAGCTGTGAGGGAAGTTGCACCCTCTTTGCTGTGCAAATGTAAAGTCTCTCCATATTTTACCGCAGCACGCGATTTTCCATTCGCCCTAAAGGGTGAACAGTCTGACCGAGACGGCGGAGGGATAGCCCGTCTCTTGGCTCTTGACGGTCGCGAAGGTCACAAAGCTGTCACTCTGGCCCTGCGTTCCGGGATACTCCCCGTAGTCAACGCAGCGGTTCGTTGCCGCGAGCACTGCGTAGGTCTGCGCGCTGCTGTCCACGACGAAGTACGAGGAGGTGCTCTTGATGATGTACAGGCCATCCTTGCCCGAGACGGTCGCGAACGGCTCGCGGGACAGCGCCAGGAAGGGGCCGTCGGGGGTGCCGATGTAGGTGCCCATGGTGCCCAGGACGCCGCCGGAGGAGTAGGTCGACTCGATGGAGAAGGCGAACTTGTCCCCTATGCGCGTCGCGTTCATGGGCTTGACGCTCTGTGGGAGCACGAGCTGGTCAACCTGCGTGCCAAGCTCGTCAGAGAGCTTGTAGGCGGTGATGCCGTAGTAGACGCTGGACGAGCTGCCAACGCGGGGGACGAGTGTCACCATGCCGTTGCTCACCGAGGGCTCCGTCGCAAACCTGCCGGGTGACTCGACCACGGCCTTCGCCTTGGAGTCGCCGGAGTTCCACAGGTAGCAGTACGAGCTCTCTGAGGTCTTCTTCCCCGACGACGAGGGCATCACCAGCCAGATCACGCTGGATCCCGTCACGCAGAACTTGGGCGGGTCGTAGTCGGAGTCCGCCTTCCACAGCGTCGTTGCCTTGCCGGAGAGGGCCCCATCGGAGAAGGGCTGGGCATACAGCCACCAGCTGTGGGTGAGAAGGTCAAGCTCCACCCATGCGTACACCGAGTCGGAGCAGCGGACGTCGTATATCTCCACATTGGAGTCGCTGGTGATGGGGGCGGAGACGACCTCGCCGACCGTGCCCGACGCAAGCGAGAGAGCCGACCCCTTGACCATGGGAGAGGCGCTGGACCCCGCCGTGGTGCAGGGTATCCAGGTGCCCTCGGCGGGATGCAGGACGTTCCCGAGCGCAATGCTCCACGTCGACTTGAGCGTGAGGGGCGAGTCGGCCTCCTTGTACTTGTCGAGGATGCTCGTCTCCTGGCTCTCGTCCACCACCACGGGATTGGTGGAGTCGTCGCTCGATGAGCTGCCGCAGCCGGAGAGCACGCTGACGGTGGCCGCTAACGCGCCGGTGGCAGCCGTGGCGCGAATGAGCCCGCGGCGAGTGATGTTGTGACGTTGCCTGGGCATCTACGTCCCTACTCGGCCCTCTGGGCCATCAGCTCGCGCTGAGCCTCGGTAAGCGCGATGGTCATCTGGTCGGCGCAGCTCGTGGGCCTGAGCCCACAGGTGTTGCCAGCGAGCAGGCTCACGACGTCGTCGACGGCCATGCCGGAGACGAGCTTTCCGATCGCCTTGAGGTTGCCGTTGCAGCCCCCGATGAAGCCCACGGACTCGATGGTCCTCCCATCGTCGCTGAGCTCGACGTGAATGTTCTGGGAGCAGACCCCGTGCGGGGTGTAGTCGTATGCAAACATGGGTCCCCTTTCGTCCCGTCGAGTATACCCAAGGGGATGCGGCGAGACCCACCCGCCGCACCCCCGTATGACGAGCGCCGGCCGCACGCCCAACCAGGCGGTACCGGATGCGGATGCTAGTCGAAGCTCAGCTTCTCGAGGCGGTCGAACACCAGGTCGATGCGCGTGAGGAAGTCCCAGGGATCGAAGATCGTGTCAAGCTGCTCCCTGGTGAGCGTGCACTCGGGGTCTGCCTCGAGCCTCTCCTCAAAGGTGGGGCCGGGCTTCACCTGCTGGACGTCGTGCCAGGTGGCCATGGCGTCACGCTGGACGATGGCGTAGGCCTGCTCGCGCGTGATGCCCGTGTCCACAAGGGCGAGAAGGACCTTGCTGCTATAGATGAGCCCACGGGTGCGGTTGAGGTTCGCCTTCATGCTCTCGGGATAGAGGATGAGGCCGTCCACCACGCGGATGAGGCACTGGAACATGTGGTCGAGGGCGATGAAGCTGTCCGCCTGGGCAACGCGCTCGGCGGAGCTGTGGCTGATGTCGCGCTCGTGCCACAGGGCGACGTTGTCAAAGGCAACCTGGGCGTTGGCCTTGACGACGCGCGAGAGACCGCAGACCTTCTCCATCGTGATGGGGTTGCGCTTGTGGGGCATGGCGCTGGACCCCTTCTGGCCCTTCTTGAACGGCTCCTCCACCTCGAGGGTGTCGGTGCGCTGGAGGTTGCGAATCTCGGTCGCGATGCGCTCGCAGGTCGCGGCAGTCGTGGCGAGCACACCCGCCAGGTAGGCGTGGTGGTCCCTGCTGATGACCTGCGTCGAGAGCGGGTCTCCCTGCAGGCCAAGGTGCTCGCACACGTACTGCTCAACAAACGGGTCGATGCTCGAGTAGGTTCCCACCGCCCCGCTGATGGCGCCGAACGCGACGTTCTTGCGGGCGTCCCTCAGACGGTCCAGGTCGCGCTTGAGCTCCCATGCCCAGCTGCCAAACTTCATCCCAAACGTCATGGGCTCGGCATGGATGCCGTGGGTGCGCCCAACGCAGAGCGTGTTCCTCTCCTCAAAGGCGCGGCGCTTGCAGATCTTGCCGAGCTTCTGGCAGTCCTCGATCAGGAGGTCGGTTGCCTGGGTCAGCTGGTAGCACAGGGCAGTGTCCCCAAGGTCGGAGCTGGTCATGCCGTAGTGGACCCAGCGGCTGGGCTTGGGCTGGCCCTCGGGCACGTCCCTGTCGATGTAGCTGCCCATGTTGGTGAGGAAGGCGATGACGTCGTGGTTGGTCACGGCCTCGATCTTGTCGACCTCCTCCTTGTTGAAGGCGGCGTGGTCGCGAATCCACTTCGCCTCCTCCTTGGTGATGCCGCTCTTGCCAAGCTCGGCCTCGGCCTCGCAGGCAAGCACCTCGATCTCCTGCCAGATGGCGTACTTGTTCTCCAGCGAGAAGATGTGGCCCATCTCGGGGCGGGTATAGCGGTCGATCATGCGCATTCCTTTCACGGGGTTGCCTGCATGCACGATTCTAGCGCGCCGGGCCAGGGGGTCCTGGACAACGCGGGCGCAACCACACGATGTACCAGCAAGTACGGCGATGGGTCATGTCCGTTCGAGAGGGTCGCTTGACCCTGCCCCACGGAGGTGACAAACGGCATGGGGACGCCCGGGCAGCCCGACGCCCGGACGTCCCCGCTCCCGTTGGCGGCTTCTCCCCTCTCCCCCGGGCGCACCGCTACCGCGGGGCTGCCTCGTCTTTCTCCAACGCGGCCTTGGCCTCCCCCAGCTGGACCCTCACGGCCTCGTCACCCGTTCCGCCATAGGTGTTGCGGGCGCGCGCGATGCCGGCTGGGTCAAGGTCCTTAGCGATGTCGTCGCCAAACAGCGGCGAAGCCTGCCTAAACTCATCGGGGGAGAGGTCCTCGAGCCCCTTTCCGTGCCGCTCGCAGTACAGCACGAGCCTGCCCACGACCTCGTGCGCCTGCCTAAAGGGCATCCCCTTCTTCGCGAGGTAGTCCGCCACGTCCGTCGCGGCGGTGAAGCCCCTGCCCGCCTGCTCGAGCATGGTCTGCGGGTGCACCTCCCAGGTGTCCACCATCCCGCGCACGCAGGTCATGCAGTCCCCTAGCGTGCGAGCCGCGTCCATGGGACCCTCCTTGCACTCCTGGAGGTCCTTGTTGTAGGCGAGGGGCAGGCCCTTCATGGTGACGAGCAGGGAAACCAGGTCCCCCACGACCCTGCCCGTCTTGCCGCGGGTGAGCTCGGCAAAGTCGGGGTTCTTCTTCTGGGGCATGATCGACGACCCCGTGGAGTAGGCGTCCGAGAGCGTGATGAACGAGAACTCCGTCGACGACCAGAGGATGACCTCCTCGCACAGCCGCGACAGGTGCATCATGCTCACGCTGCATGCGTACAGGAGGTCGAGCAGGTAGTCGCGGTCAGAAACCGCATCCATGGAGTTGGGGATGGGGTGGTCCATGCCCAGCAGCTCCGTGGTGTAGAAGCGGTCCAGGTCGTACGTGGTCCCCGCCAGCGCGGCCGCACCCAGCGGGTTGGCATCGGCGGCACAACGGGCCTCGGCAAGCCGATGGAAGTCGCGGGTCAGCATCCAAAAGTACGCCAGGAGGTGATGGGAGAAGAGCACGGGCTGCGCGTGCTGCAGGTGGGTGTACCCGGGCATCACGACGCCCAGGTTCTTCTCCGCGGCGGACAGAAGCGATGCGCGCAGGCGGCAGTTCTCGTCCATCAGGCTCTTTATCTGGTCCTTTGCGTACAACCTAAGGTCAAGCGCAACCTGGTCGTTGCGCGAGCGGCCGGTGTGCAGGCGCGCTCCCGCCTCGCCCACGTCGCTCGTGAGCTTGGACTCCACGGCCATGTGGATGTCCTCGTCATCGACGTTCCACTCAAACTCGCCGGCGTCCATCGACTCCTTTATTGCCTCGAGGCCGGACACGATCTTCTCCGCATCCCCCTCCAAGATGATGCCCTGCCGCGCAAGCATCCTCGCATGCGCGATGGACCCCTGGATGTCCTGCGCATACATCGCCTTGTCCTGCGGAAGCGACGCCCCAAACTCCTGGGTGAACTCGCTGACGCCACCCTCGAACCTTCCGGACCACAGAGCCATCTGGTCTCCCTCGCTGTCGTCTGTCACATCCTGCTGCCCCAAACGGGTGACATGCACGGGACGTCTCCCCGCGCATGTCACCAACCCATGCCCTCCTGGTCGCCGCCGCCCTGGTTCCGAGTCGGGACGGTGGAGACTGACCGTCAGCCTATGCGGAGAGGCGCTGCGCCTGGGTGCCGCTCGTCTCGGCTGCATCCTTGGCAAACGGGCCCTGCTTGCCCGACCAGGTCTTCACCGGGAGGCTGTGGATGTCGATGAACCCCTTTGACGCGGTGCGGTCAAAGGTGTCGCCCTCGCCGTAGGTCGCCAGGCTGTAGTCGTACAGCGAGTAGGCGCTCTTCACGCCCGTGACCGTGACGCTGCCCTTGTAGAGCTTTGCCCTCACCTCGCCGGTCACAAACTCCTGCGTGTTCTGGATGAACGCGTCGAGGGCCTGCTTCAGCTGCGAGAACCACAGGCCGTCATACACGGTGGTCGACCACTGCTGGTCAATCGCGTGCTTGTACTTGAGCGTGTCGCCGTCCAGGCACATCGTCTCGAGCGAATGGTGCATCTTGATGAGCGTGAGGGAGCCGGGGCACTCGTAGCACTCGTGGCTCTTGATGCCCACCACGCGGTCCTCGATCATGTCGATGCGACCGATGCCATGCTTGCCGCAGACCTTGTTCATCTGCACGATCAGGGGCAGCAGCGCCATGGGCTTGCCGTTGAGGGAGACGGGCTTGCCGGCCTCGAACGCAACGACAATCTCCTCCGGTGCGTCGGGGGCGTCCTCCGGGCTCGTGGTCATGGTCCAGATGTCCTCGGGCGGCTCGTTCCAGGGGTTCTCCAGCACGCCGCACTCAATCGCACGACCCCAAAGGTTGTCGTCGATGGAATACGGCTTTGCCGCGGTCGTTGGCACCGGCACGTCATGCTCCGCGGCCCACTCCATCTCCTCCTCGCGCGTGTGGAGGTCCCACTCGCGCACGGGTGCGAGGATCTTGATGCTGGGATCCAGCGCGTGGATGCAGGTCTCAAAGCGCACCTGGTCGTTGCCCTTCCCCGTGCAGCCGTGCGCGATGTACGAGGCACCGGTCTTGTGCGCGATGTCCACGAGGTGCTTCACGATGAGGGGGCGCGAGAGGGCCGAGAGCAGCGGATAGGTGTCCTCGTACATGCCATTTGCGGCAATCGCCTTGGTCAGGACCTTCTCCGCGTACTCGGAGCGCATGTCGATTGCCTGAGAGTACATGGCGCCCATGTCGTACGCCTTCTGCTCGACCCATCCCAGGTCCTGCGACTCCTGCCCAACGTTGCCGCAGATGGCGACCACGTCCAGGCCCTTCTCGAGCTGCAGCCACTTGACCATGACCGACGTGTCCAAACCGCCCGAGTACGCCAGGACGACCTTCTCCTTGCCATTTGCCTTTGCCGTCATTGCAACCACTCCCCTTATTATTAATTTTTTGATGTTTGTACTTATAGGTGCAGGGACTCGGTCCCGTTGTTTTCCTTGCCTTGTGGGTTATGAAAAAAGCGCGCCCGGCGATGCCAGGTGCGCTTGCAGTCCAACCTATGGGTGGCGTTTAGCCGCGTGGGACTGAAGACGACACGCCCTGGCGTCGCTGATCACGGATTCCACCCCGGCGTCGCTCATCCCTCTGTGCTGCGGTCATCTTCGTCCTCCCTCCGTTCATCCACTCTGATTCACACCCTCGTGGTGTTGTCGGGTAATATAACAGGCTTCGTTATACAGTTGAGTGAGAAAATCCTCACGATTCCGTTTGGAAACATTCACGTCCGCGGGTCACGCCGTCAGACCCCGATGACCTTTGCCACTTGATTGATGCGACGTCCCATCACGAGTCGCGACAAACCCCGCCAACGCAACCATTGCCTGGTTGATGGTTCCAACATGTCTCTCACCTGTGGTTTTATCCCGATGACTCAACGCCTTACCCGCAAGGTAGGCCACTGACCATGCAAGACCAAGCGGCGCTGCGTGTATAGGTCTCTCGTCACCAAGTGCAAACTCAATCCCTTCAAGCCCATAGTCTCCACGTCATCTGGCTATGTGAAGCAACTGTGGACATAGTGGAAGCCCAGGACCACGAGGCGAGCACGCATCTCATGGGTCGTCAGCTTCTGAAAGCAACGCCCAGACGCTACCCGCGGGCACAGATTGGCTGCACCCTGGATTCCAAACGGCTTCCATCATGGATTCCAAAAGCACCTTTGAAGCACATCATGATGAACTAGGAAGCGAACTAGAACCAAGAACAGGTCAGAGGCACATAGCCCCTGACCTGCTGTTTTGCTGGTGGGTCGTATGGGGGTCGAACCCATGACCTTGGGATTAAAAGTCCCCTGCTCTACCAACTGAGCTAACGACCCGTTGACTCAAAAGATTCTAACACGCACCCGTGGCTACTCGTTCTCCCATGACCACTGCCCGTTGGAGAAGACGGGCACCTCCCTGCCGTCCTCGCCCACACCCCAGATGTCCATGTCGTCCGAGCCAATCATGAAGTCAACGTGAGTGCGTGACTGGTTGACCCCATGGCGGAGAAGCTCCTCCTCGTCCATCTGGAAGCCGCCTGCTATGCACTCGGGGAAGCCCATCCCCAGCGCCAGGTGGCAGCTTGCGTTCTCGTCGTAAAGCGTGTCATAGAACAGGATGCCGCTCTGACGGATTGGCGTGTTCTTGGAGATGAGCGCGCACTCGCCAAGCCTGGTCGCGTTCTCGTCGGTCTCGAGGATGTGCCGCAGCACCTCCCTGCCGCGCGCGGCGTCGTACTCCACGACCTTTCCGCCCTCGAACCTGAACCAGAAGTCATCCACGATCTGACCCGCATGGACGAGGGGCATCGCCGAGTGGACAACACCATCGACGCGCATGCGATCGGGGGTCGTGAACACCTCCTCCGTCGGGATGTTGGGGAAGAAGCTGGTTCCGTCAATCGTACGGGCGGCGCCGCCCTCCCATATGTGTCCGGGATTCATCCCCACCGTGAGGTCGGTACCGTTTGAGGACACGTAGTGCAGGCGGTCAAAGCGACTGTCGTTCAACAGGCGCTTGTTCTTCTGGAAGGTTGCGTTGTGCGTCTCCCACGCCTGCTGCGGATCCTCACCGTCAGAGCGCGCGACCTGCAGGATCGCGACCCAAAGCCTGTAGAGGGCCTCTTCGGGGCCATATTCCGGGAACACCTTCTGCGCCCAGGCTGCAATGGGCACGCCCGCAATGCACCAGACGTTCCTGCCAAAGTCCATTCCGTTCCTGAAGGCCTTGCACTCGGTGTTTCGTGCACGCGAGCGGGCAGCGGGCTTGGCAGGGTCAATGCCGTCGAGAGCCGAGGGGTCCGTGCCCTCCAGGAACAGGAAGCTGGCACCGCCGCTTGCAAGCGAGTTGAGCTGCTCGATCTTCCACGAGGGCGTGTGCTCAAAGTAGGGCAGGTCCACGTTCTCGTACTCGAGTCGGTTGACCTCATCGTCCGCCCAGATGACGGTGACGTGCCCAGCATCTGCTGCGTAGGCGTGGCGCACGACGCGACGGGCAAAGTCCGCACGCTCGACGGGAGCCTGGAGCACCAGCTCCTGTCCCGGTTTGATGGCCGCGCCCTGCCTCACCAGCAGCTCGGCATAGTTCTCGATCTCCTGGGATATGCCCCGCATGGCACGGGAGCACTCCTCGGACGTCATGGGGATGCCCATCTCTGCCCTCCCTGCAACAAAGAGGGGCCCCGCACATGGCGGAGCCCCTCATCCTCTCTATGGAGCGGGCAACGGGATTCGAACCCGCGGATGATGGCTTGGGAAGCCATTGCCTTACCACTTGGCGATGCCCGCGTGCTACGTGATTCTAACACAGGGCAACGGCCCGCGCTATGACCTCCTTATGAGCTCCGCGACAAGCTCCGTCACGTCTGCCGCCTGCAGGTCGCTCACGTTCTCGGGCACGTCGTCGGCAGTATGTGAGAGTGCCGGCACACCGTCCTCCGACACGCCCATGATGGTGGCACCCCTCACGGAGGCACGCATCGCCTGCGTCGCGTCCGTCTCGCCCCAGTTGAGCCTCATGCGCTCGAGCGGGATGTGCAGGTCCTGGGCGGTGGAGAGGAGCAGCCTCACGAGCCTGCGGTCCGCGCGGCGAGGCTTGCTGACGCCCTCGTTGGTTATGACCGTGAGCTGGCCCGCACCGACGCTGTCCAGGTTGATGAGGAAGGCGCCGCGAATCGACTTGCGGTATCCCTCCAGGAACTTCTCCATGCCGGCATGGCGGAGAGAGGAGGCTCCTAGCGCCACGAAGTAGATGTCGTGGGCAAGGAGCTCGTCGTCGTCCATGCTCGTGATGGCCTCGACCAGATCCTGGTTGTCCCGTCGCTGCTGCTCGTCCGTCGTGGGTGCCTCGAGCGGGTCCTCCCCGCCAAGCGTGTAACCCTCGGTCTCAGCCTGTGCCTGACCCTCTGACGGATCCGGCTCGCCACCCAGGACGTACCCCTCGGCCTCGGTCTGCTGAGGTGGTTCCTGCGATGCGTCGTCGACCAGACGGAGGTCAAACCTGCGGGTTGCGCCGCCCTTCCAGTGGCCCGGACGGGTGGCATCGGAGTCGTCGCCCTCCTGCTCCTCAAAGTTCTTCCAGTTGCCTATGGCGCGGCCTCCGCTCTTGGCGTCGTAGTCGTCACCCACGCCAAGCCACTCGCCCATGCTCTCCGACTCGTCCTCCGCCTTGGAGCGACCGCCGAAGAACCCGAACCTGCGCTTCCCCTCCTTGCGGTGGGACTGCTTGGAGCTCCCGCTTCTAGACATGCTCCTCCCCTGAGGCGTGGTGTCAGAGCTCAGGAAGCCGATCGGCTCCCTCTCGCCACGCGCATAGCTTGCCTTGCGGCGCGGTGCCTCCGTGCCCGAGAGCGGTGTGACGGGAGGAATGGTCGCACGGGGGATGGCTGCCGTCCCCAGGTTCGTTGAGGTGTCATCGTCTCCACCCAACGGGTCGCTCGTCGCAACGGCAGGATCCGGCAGGTCAAACAGGACGGCGCGACGGGCGACGTTGGCCTGTGGCGGAACGAAGTCGCTCGTGCCCCAGGTTGGGTCATCCACCGCTGCCGGCTTCTTGCGAGGCTCGGCAGGAACGTCCTGATCGATGGTCGATGGGTCAAGTCCCGAATCGTCCTTCGCCACGTCACTCTCGGGAACCTCGTTCTTCTCCACGAAGTTCAGGACCTGTGGATTGCTCTGCTGAATCGGGGTCGCATCGACCTTGTCCGCCGTCTCAGCCTTTGGCTGGTCGTCCTCCGCGGTCTCGATGACGGCGCCGGCAGGCTCCTCTTGCGCAGGCTCCGTCTCGATCGGCGGGTATGCCATAGTCCCCTCGAGGCCGCTCTGACTGGCAGTGGTTTCGGGATGGACGTCCTCCAACGCCGGGGGTGCGGGCTCCGGCTCGCTCGGGGCGGACTCGGCGGGCATCGACTGTTCGTCAGCCGCCTTGTTTGACTCCGGCTCCTCGGCCTCTGGTTCGTCGTCTATGACCTCGTACTCGGCGTCGACCACGTCGTCAAGCGAGAAGGGCAGGCCATCGGGGTCCGGGTTCGTCTCGACGGCATCCGTCTCGGATGCGTTGACGCTCGCGTCGGGCGTTTGGGACACCGCAAATGACGACGTCTCGCCCGGGTCATCCAGACCATAGTCATCAGGGGTGACCTCGGCGGGCTCCTCGCCCAGGGTATAGCCAATCGCCCGCTGGGGGACTGCTGTCTCGTCCTCGGTCTCCTCGGCTGGCGCCTCCGGGACCGCGGCTTGCTCCTCCGCGACGGGGGCGAGTGCTTCCGCGACCTCCGACGTCTCGTACTCGTCCTCCGCGGGGAAGAGGGCGCCCATCTTGGTCGTGGCGCCGGCGTCCTGCTGCTCGGGTGGTGTCGCAGGCCATTCGTCCGCAACCTCCGCCGTCATGGGGGTCTCGGACTGGGCGCTTCCGGGGTCGAGGGTACCGGTCTCGCCAGCGGGCACCTGAACCTCCGGTACGTACACGTCGTCTATCGTCTTCGCCTTGATGGGACGCGAGACCAGCGTGGGCTCGTCACCAGCATCGCTGGGTTCCAACTGGGAGGTGTCTGCGAGGGACGCCGCGCCATCCATCCCCTCCGCTGCCCCATCCTCCGCGGACGCGACCTCTGTCACGGCGGAGTCCGGCTGCACCTGGTCGTCGGATGAGACCGGCTCTGGCCGGCCGTCCTGACCGCCTGGCTCATCCGGCTCGTCGTCAATCGTCTCGTACTCAGCATCTGCGACGTCCCAGAAGGGCGACGGATTGCCATAGAGCCTCTCCGACCCCTCGACGAATGCGGAGACGGGCATCCCGTGGGGCACGCTGGCATCGGAGGCGAAGGGTGTGGCATCGTTGCCGGCCATGGCCTGGCTCCCCCAGGCATCCCAGCCGTCGTCGCCCGAGGAGGCCTCCTCTGGTTCCGCGCCCTCGGTCTCCTCCGTTACGGAGGAGTCGGTGAGGTCGTCACCCATGACCTCCTGCTCCCAAACCCAAGGCGAGGCGGCCTGGTCGGTGGCCAGGGAGTCGGCGGAACCGTCCTCCGTCCCATCGGGCGTCACGACCCGCTCGGGCTCGGAGGAGTCAACGGACGCGGGCTGGTCCGCTACGGGCCCATCGGTAGCAGCGGGCACGCTCTTTGAGTCAATTGGGGGCGTCGGCTCGACGTCCAGGCGCGGGAGCCTCTCGCTCAGCGGCGGCAGGCCGGTCGTGTCACTGACGTGAACCTCGTCCTGCGAGGGAACAGGGGCGTGCGCTTCCATGTCAGAGGCGAGGTTGCCCTGCTCCGATCCCTCCGCCGCACCGGCAACCCGGTCCTGCGCCACGGGCTCACTCGGTGCCGGGGGGACGGGGGAAACGCCTACCTGTTCGGCTGCGGCGTCCGCGGCCTTTTGGGTGTCGGGCGAGGCAGGCTCCGGAACCGATGCGACAGCCTCGCCGGGGGCCTCCTCCTCACGGGATGCAAACGCACCGTTCCCACGCACGAAGTCAGGGATGTGGAAGGCGTCCCGCTCCGTTTGCTCGGATGCGGGCACCCCGTCGTCCGGCTCGACGCTCGGCACGTGACTCTTTATATAGGTCTGCCCCTTCTCGATGTGGGGGACGTCATCGTCGTGGGGACGTGAGACGACCTTGACGCTTGGGGCGTCGGCAGCGTGGGTCGAGACGACCTCACCCGCCGGGGCCGCATGCTCCGCGGCGGAAGGCTGCCCCTCTCCCCTGCCGGAGGAGAACCTCTGGGCAAGGCGACGGAAGAAAGACCCCGCACCGGAGGGATGCTCCGCGGATGGCTCCCCGTCCTCGATCACCTCATACTCGGCGATCGGGTCTTCCTCCTCATGATAGGACTCGGGGTAGTACACCTGGTCGACAGGCTTGGGGCGCACCTGGGTCTCCTGAACCTCGCTTTGGGACGAGCCCCCGAAGAAGTCGGGAACCGCACCGGGCTTCCTTTGAGGCTCCGGCTCCTCTTCCTCCTCCGGTGCCCCCTGGGGAACGAGGTCCTCGACGGGGGGAAGGTCCGGAAGCACGACATCCGGGACCGGCGGGCGGTCGTACACGATCTCGCAGTCCTCGGGGAGGATATGGAGGCTCTGGATGAACTCGGTGCCCCTTCGCACCGCACGGTCGCCGTCTTGCGGCGCGGGAATGACCTGGGGGACGAAGGCATCGGTGATCGAGGGGATGTTGTCCTGCTGCGCCGACGCCGCTGGCTGCTCGACCACGGGCATGTCGGACGCGGCAGTCACGGCAACAGGATCGGGCGAGGCGGGCACGGGCGGTTCGACGGAGGCAGCCGGCTCCTGTGGCGCCGCCTGGGGCTCGGGCTCAAAAGGACGACGTTCGGGCTCGGCAGACGGTGCGGGGGACTCCTCCTTGCGGGGGTGGAGCTCCGCCCAGCGCTTGGCCTGGTCGTCGCCGGGGCGCACCTTGTCCATGACGCCGAGCATCGCGGCGACGGACGACTTGTTGTCGTTGGCACCGACCGTGCAGGGCGAGAACCTCGCGTACACGATGGATGCGGCGAGCACCACCAGGGGTATCGCGGCAACGATGCCCACGATCCAGAACAGGTGGCGGATTCCGGCGGGCAGGACCGCGACGAGCTGGATGACCGCGCAAAGGAGGTCGGCGATGACGCAGTAGAACGAGGCACCCTTGAGCAGGGACTGGTAGCGAGCAAGACCGGGGGAATAGAGGAAGTCCTCGCTCGGGCTGTCATAGTGGGCCACGATCACGATGGGGCGGTTGCCCTTCATGACGAGGGGGCCACTCGCGCGATGGACGCCGATCACGTTCTGGCTGTTGGCACGGCGTCCGAGGCGCGCAAACGGGTCCCTTCCGGAATACCGTGCGGCGAGCAGGGCAAACGCCACCACGACAAGGACGAGCCCGACCAGCGCCACGCGGCTGCCGAGAAACCCCGAGAGCAGGGTCCCCAGGACGAGGACGATGTAGAGGACCGCATGGGGAAGCTCCGCCGCAAGGGGCGCCGAGAACTCCTGCATGCTGGTCTCGAGGCCATGCTCGTCCATGAGGGAGCGGATGAGCTGCGCCTCGTCGAGCTCCTCCTGGCTGTTAACCGGAGAGATGTCAACCTTGTCGTCCAGGTAGTCCAGATAGCTGCGCGTTGAGGACATATATGCATCCTTTGCCGAAGGAAGTGAGAATCGTCCATCTTTTCATCGTTCGAGTATACGTCTTATCATGCGTACGAGGATTACGGTACCCCGCCATCGGTGAGGCACCGCCACGTTTTGCCAGCTACGTGCCACATGCACACATAGGGTGACCAGATACGTCCAAGGGGTCTGACATGTCACGAGAGCACGGTGGGGAGGACGCGGGGGAGCGGATCACCCGTGACGACGAGAGGGCACGGCGCATCGCCGGCCTCCTGATGGCGTTCTCCGGCTCGCGCAGGCCCCTCTCCTCCGACGAGATCAGGGGCGTCTACTATCCCGAGCTCTCGAGCGAGAGCTTTCGCAGGGCCTTTGGCAGGGATCGCGAGGCGCTCGCGCAATGTGGGATGGTCGTGAGGAACGTCTCGCAGTCGGGCGAGGACGGCTCGTGGGTCGTCGACGAGCAGCGTACGTTCGCGGAGCCGTCCGTGCTCCTGCCCGAGGAGGCGCTGACGCTCGACGTCGCCTGTGCGCCCCTGGTAACCGACCCCGACTTCCCCTACCGATCCGACCTGCGCCTCGCGCTGGCAAAGCTCGACCGTCACTTTGGCTCGGCCACCCCCGTGTACGTTGGGGGAGGCGCGGAGGGCGGCGGGTCTGTCGCCCGCGAGCTGCTGGAGTGCCTGGCGGCCCGCACCGCCGTCAGGGTGACCTACGTCGACGCAAGGGGACGAGAGAGCGCGAGGGTCCTTGCCCCCTACGGCTCCTTCGGGCTGAACGGGAACACCTATGTGGTGGCAGCGGGCGAGGACGCGACAGAGACGGGTTGGGGCAGGCCCCTCACCTACCGCCTCGACCGCTTCAAATCCGCCCGAAGGGTCGATGGCCGAACGTACCAAGTCCCGGAGGACTTCTGCCTAAGGGACTTCCTCAAGCTCCCCTTCCAGGCCGGTCCCACCGTCGCAACCTGCTCCTTCTCCCTTCCCAGCCCACTTGCGCCAGAGCTTCGCGAGCAGATGGAGGGGAGAGGGACGTGGGCGGACGGAGTCGACGGTGGGCGCACCTGGACCTCGGACGTATCGGACCTCGGCCTCGCGGCCTCGTGGGCCGTGGCGTCGGACATCGTCCCCCTCGCCCCCAAGGCGCTCGTCAGCCGGTGGCGGCAGGTGTTCGAGGAGGCGCTCGACGCAGCCCGCGACACGTCACGCGACCCCGATCGCCCCTCACCCCGACCCCCGCTAAAGACGGCTCGCACCGCGCGCCACGCCAAGCGCATGGGGAGAAAGGGCGGAATCGACGAGGCCCGCGAGCTCGCCGCGCTGCTGGGTGCTCTCTCGCGCCAGGGAGACCAGGTATCCGCATCCTCCGTCGCGGCGCGCCTCGGCTGTGACGTCAACCACGCAAGGCACCTGCTCATGCTCGTGGCAACGAGCTGGGACGAGGAGCAGCTCAACCTGCCCCTTGCATACGACGAGGGTGACGACACGCTGACGCTCGCGTTTGGCGGTGGCGTCAGGGGGCGGCAGCTTCGGCTGAGCCTCTCGGAGACCTACGCCCTCCTCGCCGCCCTCGACTCCATAGGCGTGGACGGCGACGACCCGATCGTGGCACGCCTCAGGGAGAGCGTGGGGGCCATCGGGCATCCATCCCCTAGCAGCGGGGAGCTCGACCGTGCGATGTCCCCCAACGTCTCCGGCACGACCTACGAGACGTGCGTGCGGGCGATCGCCGACGGCATGTGGCTCTCGTTCACCTACGCCGCCGCTTCCGGCGGCACCTCCCTCACCAGGAAGGTCGCACCGCAGGCGTTGAGGTCCTCGGACGGGCGGTGGTACCTCGACGGGTTCGACCTCGTTCGGGGAGGCGAGAGGACCTTCCGCCTCGACCGCATGGGCACCCCGCAATGCGAGACGCCAGAGGGGCGCCGCTCGTCCCCCACGGCAGCGGCGGATGGCGGAACCAAGAGGGTCGTCGTGCGCTTCTCGTCCGACGCACTCGCCCGCTCGCGCAACTGGAACGACCTCACCGTCCTTGCCCGCGGCGAGGATGGAAGCGTGACGACAAGTCTCCCCTGGTACGGCGGAACATGGCTTGCAAGGAACCTCGCGTCCTGCGGGTCGGGCGTGGTCGTGGAAGACGCTGGCCTGCGCGAGGCAATCGCCGACTACTGCGTTGCCCAGCTGTCAAAGGCCCGTTAGCCAACGCCACCATGGGCTGCGTCGGGAGCCCCGTCACTCGTGGGACGCTCGCCAGTCCTCGATGTATCGACCGACGTCCGCGCTCGGCAGGCGGGAGAAGTCGCTGGTGGGCAGCGACGAGGTGAACTGCCGACCGTACCTCTTGGTGACGAGGCGGGAGTCCGCCAGGACGAGCACCCCCCTGTCGGTCGAGGTCCGAATGAGCCGGCCAGCCGCCTGCTTCACCGAGATGACCGCCTCGGGCAGCGAGTGACGCCACCACGCGCGGTCCTCTCGCAGCTCCCTCTCCCTCACGAGCGGGTCCGTCGGGTTGGAGAAGGGGAGCTTGGGAATCACGACGCATCGCAGGGTCTCCCCCGTCGCGTCAAACCCCTCCCAGAACGACCTCAGGGCCATGAGGGAGCAGCTCCTCTCCGCCAAGAAGCTGTCCCTAAGCCGTCTGGGCGAGGCGCCTCTCTCCTGGCAAAGGAGGTTGAGCCCGACCCGACGGAGGCGTGGTGCGAGGCCCTGGTACACGCGCTCCATATCTCTCCTGTTGGTGAAGAGCGTGAGGACGGATCCCCCCATCGCCCTGTGGATGTCGAACAGGAGATCTTCGAGCGCGGGCAGGTACTCACGGTCATTTGGCTGGGGCATGTCGGAGCACACGATGGTCGACATGTTGTGGTCGTAGTCAAAGCTTGAACCGAGCTTGACGCACTTGCGGCGGCCGGCTGGCATGGTGTCGAGCCCCACCGCATGCTCAAAGTGGGAGAAGTCCTTCCCCACCGCTATCGTCGCAGATGTGAACACCACGCTGCGCATCTGCGAGAGCCACCTCTTCCCCACCTCGGCACCCACGTCGATCTTCTGGGCGAGCAGGCGCTCGGAGAGGACGTCCCTCCTGCGACGCGCGAGCTCGGCAGAGTACACGTACGTCTCGTCCGCTCCGCTGGAGATGAGGTCGATGGCGTCGCGCGTCTCGGGGATGAACTTGGTTGCGGAGGCAAGGTCGGCCGCGAGCTGGCCGTTAGTCTCCGCAATGGCCTTGGAGGCCTCCTCGGCATCCTTTGCCGCCTCGTCCAGGCGGGACTTGGCGGCTTCCATGCACTCCAGGAGCGCCGCCCACTCGGGCGTCTGACGAACCCCCTCGTCTATCCACAGCGAGACGTTGTCGTACCCCCCGTTCTGCGGGGCAACGGAGCCAAGGCCGTGGAGGGCATCGAAGAGCGCCTCCATGGAGGTCATGGCCCTAGACGTTGCGGCAGCCAGCTTGGTGACCAGGCGCGTGGGGAGAGACGCCCCCTCCGTTGGCTCGAGCTGCGCCATCACCTGGTGAATCACGCCCGTCCGCAGGCCGCCAAGCTGCTCGAACCCCCTGCGCACGTCGTCGCCCGAGACCTCGCGCGCCCACTGGCGCCTGGCCTCCGCCTCGAACCCGTGCGCCTCGTCCACCACCCAGTGACGGATTGGCGGCAGAAGGGCACCGTCCATGTCGACGTCGCGAAGGAGGAGCGAGTGGTTGGTGACCACCACGTCGCTCTGGGCGGCGCGACGGCGGGCGCCGTGGATGAGGCACTCGTTGGGAAAGTAGGGACACTTGTTCCTCAGGCACTCGTCCGGGGTCACGGTGAGCATGGGGCGGGGGACGAACCTCCACCGTATGCCCAGGGCATCAAGGTCACCGTCGGGGGACTGGCAGCAATACGAGAGCGTCACCGCCAGCGCCGTGAGCATCTCGGCCTCGATGGTGTGAGTCGATTTTCCTACCCCCTCCACAAGGGAGACGGGCAGGTCGGCAGAGACGGACGTCTCCACGCGGTGCAGGCACGGATAGTGGTCGTATCCCTTCAGGCTTGTGAAGCTCACGCCTCCCGGGAGCGCGGCCGAGAGTGCGGGGAGCTCGTGGGAGACAAGCTGGTCCGTGAGCGCGTTGGTCTTTGTGGCAACCCCCACCGTGAGGTCGTTCTGCTGCGCAAAGAGCACTTCGGGGATCAGGTAGGCGAGCGACTTGCCAACGCCCGTCCCCGCCTCGATGGCGCGAAACGACCCCTCGTCGAGGGCGTCTCGCACCTCCTGCGCCATCCTCAGCTGGTCGGGACGCCGCTCGAGCCTTCCGTACATCCGTGAGGCGACGCCGTCCTCGTCAAAGCACTGGTCTATCACGCGGCCCGCTGGCGCCTTGGGCTCGACGTCGGATTCCGCCGCGTCCTCCCTAACGTGACCACGCCCCTCCTCCACCAAGGCATGGCGGACCTCCTTGAGCGAGAAGGGCTGATCGTCCCCCTCCCCTAGGGCAAGGTGAGAGATGACGGGGCGATAGGCCCAATCGACCTCGGGGTGCATGTCCCCGAGCACCCCGAGGAGTCCCGCCGGCAGGTCGGTGAGCGCAAGCAGGATGATCCTCCACATGCCCGCCAGGGCGTCGACGTCGTCGGTCGCCCGATGCGTCACGGAGTCGCATCCAAAGGCATGCGCGAGGTCGGAGAGACGATGGGTCGAGAGGCGCGGGAGCGCGATCCTCGAGAGGGCGAGCGTATCTATCCACGTGTCCGAGACGCCTGCCCCACCGGGGACCGACTCGATGAAGGTACGGTCAAACGTCGCGTTGTGTGCGAGGACCGGCGCCCCGCCCACGAACTCAGCCAGGCTTGCGACTGCCTCCCTGGCGGATGGGGCATCCGCCACATCAGAATCGCTGATGTTCGTCAACCGCTGGATCTCGTGAGGAATCGGCTTCGATGGCCTCACGAAGGTCTGGAATCGGTCCACCACCTCGCGCCCGCTCAGTCGGGCCGCGGCAATCTCTATGAGCTCGCACCTCTTGAACGAGAGCCCCGTCGTCTCGGTGTCCAGGACGACGACATCCTCCTCCAAGAGGTCAAAGCCCCTCTCCCCCGCCCTGTCGGCAAGGGTGAGGTACCGCTCGCGAACCGACTCGGGCGTTCCGGGCAGAATGATGGACTCCAGCGTCACCTCGTTGGCGACACTGGGGTCGGTCCCCTTTGTCATTCAGGCAATCCCCTAATCTTCCAGCGCCCACTCCACGAAGCGCTTGCACAGCTCCGGGAACTCTATGCCGGCGTGACGAGCGGAATCGGGAATGAGGCTCCTCTCGGTCATGCCGGGGATGGTGTTGATCTCCAGGATGACGGGCGTTCCGTCCTCCTTCACGATGAAGTCGCTCCTTGAGGTCCCACGGCAGCCCAGGGCCTTGTGCGCGGCGACGGCATACTCCTGCGCCTTGCGATACGCCTCCTCGGGAATGCGAGCGGGAATCACATGGTGCATGGAGCTCGGCTCGTACTTTGCGTTGATGTCGTAGAACGGCGAGTTGAACACGATCTCGACGATGGGGAGGGCCTGGGGGTCGTCGTTGCCGATGACGGGAACGGTGATCTCGGTCCCTTCGATGCAGGCCTCGAGGAGGACGCGATCGCCCTGCGCACCGGCCTTCCCGATGGCATCGTTGAGGCCGGAGGCCTCGGTCACCCTCGTCACCCCAAAGCTCGAGCCGTTGGCCGCGGGCTTCACGAAGATGGGGAGCCCCAGGCGGGCGATAAGCTCATCTACCTGCTCGTCGGTGAGCCTCGTGTCGGGAGCGACGTCAACGCCGTCGGGGACGGGGATGCCGGCGGCCTTGTAGACCGACTTGGCCACTTCCTTCTCAGTCCCGAGAGCGGATGCCAGGACCCCGGAGAAGGTGTAGGGCATGTGCAGAATCTCGAGGAGGCCCTGGATGCAGCCATCCTCGCCGTAGTGGCCATGCATGGCAACGAACGCAACGTCGTACCCACCTTGGGCAAGCCTCACCACGAAGTCGGGAGCCGCAACGTCAAGAAGCTCGACATCCTTGAACCCCGCCTCCCTAAGCGCGTTGGCGCAGGCAGTTCCGGACTGCATGGAGATGTCCTTCTCGTCAGACCAACCGCCCGCGAGAACGGCAACCTTGTTTTGTGTAACGTCAGTCTTGGTCATGCATGGACTCCTTAGCGCGCTGTGGTGGTGCGTTAGACTCGATTAAATGGGTGCTCTCACCCAGTTTCCGAGGATACTCCACTACCGCACCCACCATGAACGAGAGGTAAAAATGCAAGAATCATTGTCTGGTGGCCCCTCAGCCCCCATCAAGCGACGTGACGTCCACACCGTCTCTCACTCGGAGCTCGTCTCCCTTCTCGAGGAACTTGGTCAGCCTAAGTTTAGGGCCAAGCAGATCGAAGAGTGGGTATGGGAGAAGAACGTTACGAATTTTGATGATATGTCAAACCTTCCCAAGTCTCTGAGGGCCACGCTTTCCGAGCACCTCACACTCGGTGGCGTCGAGGAGGTTGCACGTCAGTTGTCGGCCGACGGCAGCCGTAAATACCTTCTGCGCTTCCCAGACGGAGTCCACGTGGAGTGCGTTGGCATGCCCTCACGCAACAAGCTCGCGGTCTGCGCGTCCACCCAGGCCGGTTGCGCCATGGGCTGCGCCTTTTGCGCGACGGGCGCCTCGGGCCTCACCCGCTCCCTCACCTCGGGCGAGATCTACGAGCAGGTCATGCACGTCCGCGACGACTTCAACGCGCGCGTCACGAGCGTCGTTCTCATGGGGCAGGGCGAGCCGTTCATGAACTATGACGCGACACTTGGCGCCCTTCGCAAGCTCAACTCCCCCGAGGGTGCCGGCATTGGTGCGCGACACCTCACCGTCTCCACCTGTGGCGTCATCCCGATGATCAAGCGATTCGCCAACGAGCCCGAGCAGTTCACCCTTGCAGTCTCGCTTCACTCCGCCGTCCAGAAAACGCGTGACATGCTCATGCCCGGTGTCAAGAAGTACTCTCTTCTTCGCCTCTATGACATGATGGGCGAGTACGTTGACAAGACCGGACGGCGCCCCACGTACGAGTACGCACTCATCAAGGGCATCAACGATACCGACGCCGAGCTCGCTGCCCTTTGCGACTTCTGCAAGGACAATCTTGCGCACGTCAACATCATCCAGCTCAATCACGTGAAGGGCTCCAAATTCCTCCCCTCGTCCGACCTCAGGGCACAGGAGTTCGTCCGCCGGCTTGGTAACGTTGGCGTCGAGGCGACAATTAGGAACTCTCGAGGCTCTGACATCGACGCTGCATGCGGACAGCTCAGGCAAAACGTCGAGTCCGGTCTCGCTTAGACATTCTCGATTCCAATACCAAAGGAGCCTGAGAACACATGTTCCCAGGCTCCTTCATTTTATCAAATCAATTTTCTAGAACCCAAGGGAAGACCATTGCCTAAGGGTCTCCGCCCTGTTGCTCTCCCCCGTATCTTCCTCGACATACGTCCCGGTAGCGTTCTGGACCACTCTCTCCAAATCGTTCACTGCACTTCTGACGCTGGCGGCCGTCTTCCTGACCGAGTCCCTCGCCCCTTCGTTTAGTAATACCTTGTATGCGAGTATTGCAAGGGTGGTCGTTGCTCCAATCAGTATCGCGTACGTTCCCAGGGTCTTGACCTTCATCTCGTCACTCCCCCATTGAGCTCAGTCGCTGAACGAGCCTCACTAGTTCATCCTCATCCTTGAACTCAATCTCGATCTTGTTCTTGTTCCTGACCTTCTTTACCTTTACGTTCGTATCCAAGGCAAGCCTCAGTTGCCTCGCGGCTCGTTTGTATGACTGTGGCTGGGGCTCCCTTCTTGGCTTCTCCTCGCTATGCGTGCCAGAAAATAGCGGTGCGAGCTTTTCTGTCTCCCTGACCGACAGGTGCTCATCCACCACCTTATGTGCCAGTCTGAGGCGCCCGTCCTCGCCTGCAACCGCGAGAATCGCCCTCGCATGACCGGCGGTGAGCCTGCCGTCTGCCATCATGTCCTGAACTTCACCGGGCAAGTCCAGCAGTCGCAGGGTATTCGCAATCGCAGACCTCGACTTTGAGAGTGCCTTTCCGAGCTCCTCCTGCGTAAAGCCATTCTCTTTCAACAGCTTTTGGTAGCCCTGTGCCTCTTCGATTGGATTGAGGTCCGACCTCTGGAGGTTTTCTATCAGAGCTAGCTTAAATACCTCTTTGTCTGAGATGTCCTTGATGCACACGGGGACCTCGGTCAAACCAGCCAGTTTTGCCGCTTGGTACCTTCTCTCCCCTGCAACAATCTCGTAGTGAGCACCCTTCTTTCTCACGAGTATTGGTTGGAGAATTCCATTCTGTCGAATCGAATCAGTGAGCTCATTGAGAGCATCCTCGTCAAAGTTCTTTCGAGGTTGCCCCTTGTTTGGCCGTATCTCCGCAATTGGTAGAGTGGTAGTGTCAGCGTCTATAGCACTTACCTCTGCATCGGCGGTACCCATGAGTGACTCAAGTCCCTTTCCAAGCCCGCTCCTCTTAGCCACGACGCACCACTTCCTTTGCAAGGTTCCTATATGCCAACGCACCCTTATTAACCCTTGAGTACATCGTAATTGGCACGCCATGAGACGGTGCCTCGGAGAGCTTCACACTTCTTGGGATGATCGTCTTGAAGACCTTCTTCCCAAAGTACTTCCGTACCTCCTCCACGACTTCCTTTGAAAGCGTGGTTCTGGAGTCATACATTGTCATGACGACTCCAAATACGTTGAGTTCAGGGTTCAACCTCTTCTTTACCATCTTCATTGACTCAAGGAGCTTTGTAAGCCCTTCAAGTGCGTAGAACTCACACTGAATCGGAATGAGGAGAGAATCTGCTGCCACCAATGCGTTTATCGTGAGAAGGCCGAGTGAAGGTGGGCAATCAATGAACACGTAGTCAAAGTCATTCACGATGGGGGAGAGGATGTTCTTGAGTACGCTCTCGCGCGCCATCGTTGAGACGAGTTCGATTTCTGCTCCCGCAAGCTGAATTGTTGCAGGAATGACGAACACATTTGGTTCGCAGGTATCTAGAACTATCTCTTCAATTGGAAAGTCATGAAGCAGTGCATCGTAGACATCGTGTTCCAACTCGTCTTTCTCAATCCCATATCCAGACGAGGTGTTTCCTTGGGGGTCAAAGTCAATAACGAGTACCTTCTTTTTTGACTCTCCTAATGCAGCAGAGAGGTTTACGGCTGTAGTCGATTTCCCAACCCCGCCTTTTTGATTGATGATAGCCATAACTCTTGCTGGCCTATCTGGGAAGGCTCTCTTTGTATCCTTGAAGCTCATTCTTCTTGTACCCCCGGATTGATTTTCCGATGTTTCACGTGAAACTCGTTTATGTCTCTAGTTCAAAGTTTAGCTGTGCTGAATTGTTTCACGTGAAACACTACAACTACGAATTGTCTCTCGTAACGTTTCACGTGAAACATCAACAGAAATTAAAGCGGTTTATGCTTAGGCGCTCCAATTGCTCGAGGCAAGTGAATCTTCGGTTGAGAGACTTTCTTAAAGCAAAGGATTTCACGAGAACCAAGACTATTGGGTAGTTCCAACTGCTTAGTCTTTAAAAGCTCAAACCCAAGGGTTGGAGCAACGCTAAGTGCATGTGACTTTTCCTCGTCCTGAAGTTTGCCCTTGGAAGCGATGAGAGTCCCCTTATGGCAGAGGAGCGGTGAGGCGTATTCAAGCAGAACAGAGAGCTTGTCCATGGCACGGGCAGTCACAACATCATATGACTTCCCCTTTGTCTTTGCTATCGATTCGACACGATCGCAAATGACATTGACTCGACCTGCCAGTCCAAGCTCGTCAATAAACTCGGAGACAGCCTGACATTTCTTACCCACTGAGTCAGCAAGATCACACCTTGCACCGCTGAAAAGGATGGCGAGTGGGATACCCGGATACCCTGCCCCAGTACCCATATCAAGCAGTCGGAAGGAGTCACCGAATCCCCAAGGCATCACGGTAGAAAAGAGAACCGAATCGATGATGTGAAGAACAAGGGCTTCGTTAGGTTGAGTAATGCGGGTGAGGTTGATGTACTCATTCTTCTGAAGAACTAGCGAAAGGTGTCGAATCAACATCCTTGCCTGTTCTTCCGAGAGGTCAACGCCATATCCTTGCGCATATTCGATAAGTGTAGAGGAGAGGGGGTCCAGGCTTTGCTGCATGGTCATTCCTTTGGACAAAAACCTTTGAATAGAAAGAATTTGACAAAAAGGGGAGAGGCCTTGAGCCTCTCCCCTCACAAGATACCATGTATCGTTCAGTCTTACCTCACGGAGGTCACCACGACACGCCTCTCTGGCTCTGACCCCTCAGAGTGAGTCGTGACCTCCGCATCATCCACAAGTGCAAGGTGAACGATACGCCTCTCGTAGGCATTCATAGGAGGAAGTGCGACACGCCCCTGCTTCTTCGCACGGCTTGCGGCAGAGAGGGCAAGGCCTTGCAGCTTCTGCTTGCGACGGCCCTTGTACCCCTCAATGTCAACGACGATGGGGTAGTGGAACTTGAGACGGTTACTCATAAATGAAGTAACTATCATCTGGAGCGCGTCAAGCGTGCGTCCGTGCCTCCCAATAAGGACCGCCAGGTCGCCACCGTTGACATCGAGAATGAGCTCCCCGTCATCGCCATCGTACTCATCGATGGAGACACCGTTCTCCCCAAAGTAGGAGAGTATGGCCTTGAGGTAGCCAACGGCCGCGTCTGCGATCTTGTCGACCTCTTCGTCAGAGAGCTCCTGACCCGCCTCAAAGTGCTCGCGGACGGAAGCAAAGTCGTCCTGCGCCTGGGAAGCCTCGTCCGTCTCTGCCGTCGAGACGACCTTCTCGTCCTCCATGTGAACCTCCAAAGGGAACAGATACAGGGAATGTGAAAACCGAACGCGACGCCGGGCCTAGTGCTTCTTCTTGGGACGCGGCTTGTGCTCCTTGCGAACCACGTCGATCTTTACCGGCTGATTCTTGAGCTTCTCTTCGGTCTCCGCCTTCACCTTGTCCATCACCCTCTGCGTGACGACCTTCTGCTGAATGGTCTGCCACAGGGCGGAGGTCACGTAGTACAGAAGGACCGCTCCGGGGCAGGTCCATCCAAACCAGAGCATCATGATTGACATGACAACGCCCATGATTAGCGTCTGCTGCCTCTGGTCCTCCGTGGTGTTCTGGAGGTTCATGACCATGGGGATGAATGTCATGACGCCAAACGCGATGTCAAAGAGGATGTAGACGAGAGCACCGGAGAAGCCGCCCGCCGCCCAGGCACCAGCCGCGCTCTGGGAGAGCGACGGCATGATGTTGAGGAAGTGGGCGGTCTCGGGAACCTTCTTCATGACCGCGAACAGCGCGAAGAAGACAGGCATCTGGATGAGGAGGGGAAGGCAGCCGCCAAGCGGGTTGAACTTGTTCTCGGCGTAGAACTTGCGCATCTCGTCCGCCTGGCGCTCGGGATCGTTGGCGTAGCGCTGCTGGATCTCCATGAGCTGCGGCTGCAGCGCCTGCATGCGGGCGCTCGACTGCGTCGACCGCGTCTGAAGGGGCATGACGATGAGTCGCATGATGAAGGTGATGACGATGACGGCAAGACCCCAGTCACCCGTAAGGGCGGCGAGCTGGGCCAGGATGCCGGTCAGGAAGTTAATAAACCAATCCCACATGGTTCCTCCGGGCTGTTTCTGCTAGGGAACGGGGTCATAGCCGCCCTTGTGAAAGGGGTTGCAGCGAAGCAACCTCTTGAGGGCGAGCCAGCACCCCCTTGCGGCGCCATACTTCTGTATGGCCTGCAGCGCATATTCGGAACAGGTGGGGGAGTAGATGCACGAGGGAGGGGTGAGGGGAGAGATGAACCGGCGATAAAACCGAACGAGGGCGAGACACACCCTCTGTGGGAGTGATTCCCGCCCACGCTCATCGCTCATTTCTCACCCCAGACCGCGCAAGGAGGGCGGACAGTGCATCGCCAACCTGGCTCGGGGAGCTCTCATGAGTTTGCCTGGTCGCAAAGAGTATGACGTCGTAGCCCGGAACGGGAAGCCCGCACGAGCGCGCCGCCTCTCTGAGGACCCTCTTGCACCTGTTTCTGTACACCGCATTGCCCAGCCTCTTAGGTGCAACAAAGGCGACTCTGCCCAAGTCGCCTTCATCACCCTTGAGAGCTGTGACGCGGACGAGCCTGTGACTGGCCCGCTTTCCGCTGGAGAAGACCCTCTCAAACTCCGCTTTGGATTTGATGGTCTTCATGGGGTCCTAGACGGTAAGACGCTTGCGACCCTTGGCACGGCGGCGGGCAAGGACGGCGCGGCCGTTCCTGGTTGCCATGCGGGCGCGGAAGCCGTGGGTCTTTGCGCGCTTCCTCTTGTTGGGCTGATACGTGCGCTTCATGACGAAATCCTCCTGGATGTAAACGTAGAACCTATAGCGTCAAGCCCCAAGATTGTAGGGGTGGGAAGCCTCAAATGTCAATTTTTTCCATGGTCCAGAGCATAATTCACCCTTTGAACGCTTTTGCCGGGGAGCGCGCTCGGCGGGAGGCCGATGCGCGAGAGGGGTCCCCAAGGGTGCACATTCACATTTCATGCGGAATGGAAAGCATGAATGAAAACCTGTAAGATTACATTCCAACTGGGAAAACACAGGCGATTCTGACCGTTTTCTTTCGTCATATTCGTACGCGGTACCCCCAGTTATCAACATTTGTTCATCGCATGTTGAAAACTTTCTTTCGTAGTTTCATTCAGAACGGAAGTTTTCATCCACTGATGAACATCGGTCGAAAACCCAAGGGGGAGCGCAGACGATGCAAGAGTCGTTCTATCCGTTCGTCGACAATCAGGGCGGCGAGCCGACACAGAACGAGGGTGGGGACAGCGCGCTCGAGGTCAGGTATCCCGCCCGCATCGCCGTCTACGACGATGCCGCCGCCGCACCCCGCGTCGTCGTCATCCAGCCCCAGGACGTTCGCTCCTACCTGGAGGAGATAACCGCCACCGTGGTCAGGCTCGCAAAGGAGCAGGGCGGCTCCATCCCCTTCATGGTGATAAGGGAGGTCGTCGAGAACTTCATCCACGCCTACTTCATCCAACCGACCATCTCAATCCTCGACGGGGGAGACACCATCCGCTTCTCGGACAAGGGTCCCGGCATCAGGGAGAAGGCACGCGCACTGGAGTACGGCACGTCCTCCGCCACCGAGGAGATGCGCAAGTACATTCGCGGGGTCGGCTCGGGCCTGCCCTACGCCCAGCAGTACATGGAGGACAAGGGCGGTTCCCTCACCATCGAGGACAACATCTCGGGCGGCACCGTTGTGACCATATCCACCAGGTCGGGACAGGAGGCCCGAGGGGGAGAGGGACCGGTCGCGCAGCCGTGGCCGGCCCAGCCGTCGGGCCAGCAGTGGCCGGGAATGGCGAGCGAGCAGTCCTACGCTGCGCAAACCCCCTGGCAGCAGCCACCTGCCACGCCCTACCCCCCGGTCGGCTACCCGCAGCCGGGCTACCAGGCGCAGGCACCGTGGACCCAACAGCCCGCGGCGTATGGGCAGGGCTGGCAGCAGCAGGTGCAGCCGGCATACCAGATGCCTTACCAGGGGCAGGCGGCACCCGCGCAGCCCTACCAGCAGCAGGGCGCGCAGGGCACGATGCGGGCACCAGTTCAGCAGGCTGCCCAGATTGATGCTCCGCAGGTGCCGACCGTGGCGCTCACAGGCCGCGGTTGGCAGGTGCTCTCGTACCTCAGGGACCACGACTCCGTCGGGCCAACCGACCTCGCGAGGAGCCTCGGGGGCTCGCAGCCAACCTGGTCGCGCGAGCTACAGACGCTGGAACAGGACGGCCTTCTCATCAAGCGCAGGGGCGAGCAGAAGAGGTGCCTCACCGAGCTCGGCAAGGCATACCTCGCCAGAATCTAGCCAGAACAGGCGACTTCGCCAGCCATGGGCACCGGCATCCTCCCCCGTAGGTGAGTTTTCATCATATAATGTCAGGGACTTTTCGACATTTCAACGCCAAGACACGGGTGACCAATGGACCCAAACCAGGAATCAGACGCCTCCCTCCTGTGGAACGACACGCTGGGGCTACTTCGCCAGGGCGGGATGCCCCCTGCAACGCTCACCATGCTCGAGAGCTGCCGACCCATCTCGTTCGACGGGTCGAGCCTTCACGTGGGCACGGCCCTCTCGTTTGTCCAGCGGCGGGTATCGCAGCAGGCAAAGACCATAGAGGGCTGCCTCGAGCAGGCGGCGTTCCAGCCGGTCGCCCTGGTGGTGGACCTCGTCCAGGACACGGACACCACCCCGGTCGAAACGGGGGCGCGCATATCCAGCGAGGAGGCCGAGAGGATCCGGGAGGACGAGGCGGAGCGACCCCGGGAGCGCGAGGTGCAACCAAGGTCGGTCGTCTCGACACCCGTGAGCAGGAGAGATGACGAGGATGCCCCCGGCTTTGACAACGACCCCGAGATCGCAGACTCAAAGCTCACCTTCGACCGCTTCGTGGCAGGCGAAGAGAACATGCTCGCCTACGAGGCGGCAAAACAGGTCGCGAACGGCGAGAACAGCCGCTTCAACCCCCTGTTCATCTATGGCAAGAGCGGCCTCGGCAAGACCCACCTGCTCAGGGCCATCCAAAACTACATCATCAGCAACGACCCCTCGAGGCTCTGCGTCTACCGAACGGCGGCAGAGTTCATCGAGGAGTACCGCATAGCCTGGAACGACCCGCAGCTCAGCGCGAGGAGCGCCCTCTCCCGGCGCTACCAGAACGTGGACGTGCTGATCATCGACGACATCCAGAACATGCGCACCGCAGCGGGCAGCATCCGCTTCTTCTTCGAGACGTTCAACGCCCTGATGGACCACGGCAAGCAGATCGTGTGCGCCGCGGACCGCTCGCCCTCGCAGCTTGGGATGGGGGACAGCAAGTTCGACGAGCGCGAGACCAGCCGCATGGACTCGGGGGTCACCGTGAGCGTGCAGGTGCCCGACTACGAGCTCAAGCTCAACCTCATCAACGCCTTCTACGACCGCATGAGGCAGGACGCCGAGCGCGAGCACGTGCCCAACATCTGCGGAACGATCTCGCTCGAGAACAGAAAGCTCATGGCCGAGCGCGCCGGGACCAACATCAGGGTGATAGAGGGCTTCGTCCACACCTGCCTGATCAACGCCTACCGCAAGGAGCAGAAGGGCGAGTCCCTCACGCGCGAGGACATCATCAAGTACGCCGACGCCAAGTGGCCCACGGGCCAGAGGGTCATCACCGTGGAGCAGATCCAGAAGGCGGTGGAGAAGTTCTACGACGTGTCCCACACCGACCTCGTCGGCTCAAAGCGCAACAAGGAGCTCATGGAGCCACGGCACGTCGCCATCTGGCTCACGAGGGAGCTCACCGACAACACGCTGGCGGACATAGGCAAGCACTTTGGCGGGCGCAGCCACGCCACGGTGAAGCACAGCATCGCGTGGGTCGACAAGAGCAAGAAGGAGGACAGGATCTTCCAGGACCGCGTCCAGACCCTGCACGACAGCATCACGGACGCCGGGTAGGGCGCTGTCGACCGAGCGGTGCAAACCATGTAGAAAAGCGTTGATAAGTGGGTGGGTGATGGTGAAAGAGTTTTCTACAAGATTCCGCGTTGTCGGAAGCGTTGACGCGAAGGACAGGGACTCGGGGTCGCGACGATATCACCTACCTGCGCCGACGTAGCATTGTCAACATTTCAACACCGACTATTACTACTAATATCTCTTTATCTATATATAAGTACTAATACTCTTAGCCACGCTCCTCGAAGGGACCACCATGAAGTTCTCCGTTAGCCAATCCTCGCTCGCACAGGCACTCTCCGTCGTGGCAAAGGGCATGGCGACCAACTCCACCCTCCCCATCCTCTCCGGCATCTACATCAAGGCCGAGGACGGGGTCCTGGAGTTCCAGACCACCAACCTCAACATCTCGATCCGTCACAAGATCCAGGCGAACGTCGAGGAGGGCGGCACCACGGTCGTCTCGGGCAAGATCCTCTCCAACATCGTCAAGACGCTCCCTGATGCCGCGGTCACGTTCGAGGGGTCGGGGCATGTGATGTCCATCTCCTGCGACAAGAGCAGCTTCCGGCTCAACACCCTGGAGCCCTCCGACTTTCCGGAGTTCCCCGAGTTCGCCCTCTCGCGCGCAATCGAGCTGCCGAGCGCGCTCCTCTCCGAGATGGTCGACAAGGTGTACAAGGTGACCTCCAAGGACACGTCCCGTCCGATCCTCCAAGGCATCCTCCTGTCCGTGGAGGAGAACACCATCCGCCTCGTCGCGACCGACTCCTACCGCCTGGCGGTGTGCGACTCCAACGCCGAGACCTCGTCGTCTGACGAGGCGTTCGTGACCATCGTTCCCGGCACCACCTTCCACGACGTGCTGGGCCTCCCGTCCATGACCGAGACGGTCCTCATCGGTACCACCGACAGCCAGGTCGTGTTCGTGTTTGGGAACACCACCTACATCTCGAGGAAGATCGACGGCACCTTCCCCAACTACCGCCAGCTCCTTCCCCCAAGTTGTTCGACCTCCGTCAAGATCGACGTCGAGCAGTTCGCGGCGGCGCTGCGCCGAGTCTCGGTCATTGCCCTCGCCAACCCTTCGGTGCGCTTTGACGTCGATGCGGACGGCAGCGTCATGAAGCTCTCGGCCAGCTCCCCCGACCAGGGCGAGTCGACCGAGCTCCTGCCTGTCGAGGTCGAGGGCGAGAGCATGTCCATCGCCCTCAACTACCACTACGTGTTCGACTGCGTCAACGCGGCCGGGAGCGAGAAGGAGGTCACCCTGGAGCTGCAAAGCACCATGCAGCCGGCGATCTTCAAGTCCTACGCACAGATCAACTACCTCTACCTGCTCATGCCCGTGAGGATGTAGACACCTTGGGACTCGTCGTCACCAGTCTGGGGCTCAGGAACTGGCGAAACTTCTCCGAGAGGCACCTCGACCTCTCCCCAACGATGACCGTGCTGTGCGGGAGCAATGCCGTGGGCAAGACCAACACGGTCGAGGCCCTGCAGATGCTCACCGCCGGGACGTCGTTCCGCAAGCCCAAGCCCAGCCAGCTCGTCCGCGAGGAGTGCACCTCGGCGAGGATATCCGCGCGCATGGAGGGCGACGGGCGCGTGGTGGACGTCGCCTGCGTGGTGGAGCCGGGAAAGCGCCGTTTCGAGCGCAACGGCAAGCGCTGCCACGCCTCGGACATGCCGCAGACGCTCATGTCGGTGCTCTTCAACCCAGATGACCTGAGCTTCGTCAAGCGCGGCGCCTCCTACCGCCGCGAGGAGCTCGACGGCTTCGGTCGGCAGGCGAACCGCGGGTACGCAAAGCTCCTCTCGGCATACGGTCGCGCAGTTGAGCAGCGCAACAGGCTGCTGAAGGACGACCATCCCGACCTCTCGCTGTTGGATGCCTGGGATGCCTCGGTCGCGTTGGGAGGGGCCACGCTCCTCTCGGCGAGGGTCAGGCTCTTCGAGCGGCTGCGGGGGCACATCTCCGCCATCTACGGGCAGATCTCCGACGGCGAGCGCCTGGAGTGCTCCTACCAGTGCTCCCTGGGCCCAGACGTCCTCGGGCTCTCCCGCGACCAGATCGCCGACGTCTTCCTGTCCCGCCTCGGCGAGCTCAGGGGAGAGGAGCTCCGCCGCCGCCAGACGCTCGTGGGCCCGCAGCGCGATGACCTCACCTTCTCCATCGACGGCCGCGACGCGCGGGCGTTTGGGTCGCAGGGGCAGCAGAGGTCCATCGTCCTCGCCTGGAAGATGGCCGAGGTCGAGTTGGCCCGCGAGGTGGTGGGGGAGCAGCCCCTCCTCCTCCTGGACGACGTGATGAGCGAGCTCGACGCCCATCGGCGCGCGAGCATGACGCGCTTCGTGCAATCGGGGATCCAGACGGTGGTCACGACGACCAACCTGGGGTACTTCCCCGACGACCTCCTCGAGGGCGCCAAGGTGGTGGAGATCGGTGGGTAGGGGAAACCCGCGCTACCTCCCCGGCTCGGACCGTCGCCGTCCCGTTGGCCCGGACGGCGTCCCGCTCGACCTCAGGGGCGATTCGTCGGAGGACATCTCGTCGGTCCTCGACGAGATGATGGGCCGAGGCGCGTGGGCCCGGCTCGGCAGAAACAGGCGCGCCGCCATGGCTTGGTTCAAGGCGAACGGCGACGTCGAGAGGCGCCACACGTCAGGCGTGTACCTCAAGCGTGCCGCCGCGAGCGGACTCCCGCCCGTCCTCGTCGTGTACGTCGACTCCCACTCCCGCCTCACCGACTTCATGGCAAACCGCGAGATCTACCTGGTGAGGCTTGCGGCGGTTGGGTTCGAGGTGTCAGGCGTTGAGTTCAGGCTGTCGCGCGAGCCGGCGCAGGGGGTCCAGTCGTCCGGCCAGGACGAGCCGTCGCCCGCCACTGTCGAGCTGGCCCCGCTCACGGATGCCGAGCGGCGGAGGGCGGACGAGCTCACGGCCGACCTCCCCGAGCCCCTCAGGCAGAGGGCCCGCGACGCCATGGAACTCTCGATGCGACGCGAGAAGCTTGACAACACGTCAAAGTGACGATGTGGCCAAATATCGGCACCTGAGCGCCTCAGGCGAGAAATCGCCTCTCAAGATACGTGTTGATTCTCCTGAGCCTGAGGTAACGGGCCGTCTTGCGGGTCATCGTGGCGTATCATGGGAGAGCTGACGAGTCTAGGGAGGATCGTCTCTCCCACTCTTCGAGAGAGGAATTGCGTGGTCAAGAAGAACGAGCACCACTACGGCGGAGAGGAAATCAAGGTCCTCAAGGGCCTCGAGGCCGTTCGCATGCGTCCTGGCATGTACATTGGCACCACGAGCAAGACGGGCCTGCACCACCTGGTGTGGGAGGTCGTGGACAACTCCGTCGACGAGGCCATGGCCGGCTTCTGCAGCAAGATCCAGGTGACGGTGCATCCCGACAACTCTATAACCGTCGTGGACAACGGCCGAGGCATCCCCGTCGACCTCCATCCCACCGAGAAGAAGCCGACCCTCGAGGTCGTCCTCACCATCCTCCATGCCGGCGGCAAGTTCGACAACAACGCCTACAAGGTGTCCGGCGGCCTGCATGGCGTTGGCATCTCCGTGGTCAACGCGCTTTCCAAGAGGATGGTCGTTCAGGTCAGGCGTGACGGCCACGTCTACGAGATCGAGCTCGCCCGCGGCGAGGTCACCAAGAAGATGCACGTGGTGGGCGACTCAAAGGCGACGGGCACGACCGTCACCTTCTGGCCAGACGACCAGATCTTCGAGACAACGGTCTACGACTACGACACCCTGCGCAACCGCCTGCAGGAGACGGCCTTCCTCAACAAGAACCTCAAGATCGTCCTCAAGGACGAGAGGGAGCTCACGCCCCGTGTGGACGAGTTCTGCTACTCCGGCGGCATCATCGACTTCGTGAAGTTCCTCAACGACGGCAAGACCGTCCTCCCCGGCTGCTCCAAGCCCATCTACATCGAGGGCACCTCCGACCCCGACGCGCCCGTAGCGCGAAAGGGCGAGGTCGAGGTGTCCCTGCAGTGGAACACCAGCTACTCCGAGACGGTCATGAGCTTCGCCAACGACATCTACACCGAGGAGGGCGGCATGCACCTCGAGGGCTTCCGCACCGCCCTCACCAAGACCGTCAACGACTACGCCCGCAGCCACAAGCTCCTCAAGGAGAAGGACGCCAACCTCACGGGTGACGACATCCGCGAGGGCCTCACGGCAGTCATCTCCGTCAAGCTCCCCGACCCGCAGTTCGAGGGGCAGACCAAGGCCAAGCTCGGCAGCTCCTACATGAGGACGCTCACCAACAAGATCGTCTCGGCGGGTCTCGCCGAGTACCTCGAGGAGCACCCCAACCAGGCGAAGGAGATCTTCAAGAAGGGTGCCCAGGCCGCCAAGGGCCGCCTCGCCGCCCAGAAGGCGCGCCAGGCGACGCGCAGGAAGAGCCTCCTCGAGACGGCGTCGCTTCCCGGCAAGCTCGCGGACTGCTCGGTGAGGGACGCCTCCATGACCGAGCTCTTCATCGTCGAGGGTGACTCCGCAGGCGGGTCCGCAAAGGATGGTCGCAGGCGCGACATCCAGGCGATCCTTCCCCTGCGAGGGAAGATCCTCAACGTCGAGCGCGTGGGGGACCACCGTGCCTTCAGCTCGGACACCATCCAGTCGCTGATTACCGCCATTGGCACCGGCGTCACGCTCAACAACGGCGAGGGCGGGGACTTCGACATCTCCAAGGCTCGCTATCACAAGATCATCATCATGACCGATGCAGACGTCGACGGTGCCCACATCCGCATCCTGCTGATGACCTTCTTCTACAAGTACATGCGCCCCCTCATCGACGCGGGCTACATCTACAGCGCCTGCCCGCCCATCTTTGGCGTGAAGGTGGGCAAGCGCATCCACTACGTCTACCCAGACGGAAAGACGCCCGAGGAGACGCTCCTTGCCCAGGCGATCGAGGAGTACGTTCCCCGCGATGCTGAGGGCAAGCAGCGCAAGTACAGCGTCCAGCGCTACAAGGGCCTTGGCGAGATGGACCCCCAGCAGCTGGCCGACACCACCATGGACCCCAAGACGAGAATCCTCCAGCGCATCAGCATCGAGGACGCCTCCCGCGCCGACCTCGCGGTGTCGCGGCTCATGGGCACCTCGGTCGAGTACCGCAAGGATTACATCGAGCGTCACGCAAAGGACGCCCGCTTCCTCGACATCTAGGCGAAAGGCAGCTTAAGTGGCAGACGACAACAACATGAACGGCGGGACCGGGGAGGGCCAGTCCGACGGCGCCATGCTGCCGGAGGACCTGAGGGAGCTCCTCGACCGAGCCGAGCGCGACGAGTCCGAGGGTCCCGTCTACGACCCGGACGCCGAGGACGAGGCCGGCCTGGACGACTCCTCTGACGAGGACGACGCGGAGGATGACGCGGACGAGGGGGAGGCCCAGATGGCCCCCGACAACCGCGGCGACGGCGATGGGGTGGACGTCCATGGCGGCCGCCTGCAGTTCCACGAGTTCGGTCACGAGATGGAGCAGTCGTTCATCGAGTACTCCATGTCGGTCATCACTGCGCGCGCCCTCCCCGACGTGCGCGACGGCCTCAAGCCCGTCCACAGGCGCATCCTCTACGCCATGAACGAGGCGGGCATCTTCCCCAACAAGCCCCACAAGAAGTCGGCCTGGACGGTCGGCGAGGTCATCGGCAAGTACCACCCCCACGGTGACTCCGCGGTGTACGACGCCATGGTCCGTCTCGCCCAGTGGTTCTCCATGCGCGTGCCCCTCGTGGACGGGCATGGCAACTTTGGCAACATCGACGGCGACGGCGCGGCGGCAATGCGTTACACCGAGTCGCGCCTGGCGCGTCCCGCCATGGAGCTGCTCCGCGACCTCAACAAGGACACGGTCGACTGGCAGCCCAACTACGACGAGTCGCTGCAGGAGCCCGTGGTCCTACCTTCCCGCTTTCCCAACCTGCTGGTCAACGGCTCGCAGGGCATCGCGGTCGGTATGGCGACCAACATCCCGCCGCACAACCTGACCGAGACCATCAACGCGGCCTGCATGCTCATCGACAACCCCGATGCGACCACGGACGACCTGATGAAGGTTCTCCCCGGGCCCGACTTCCCCACGGGTGCCGTGATCATGGGCTCCGAGGGGATCAGGCAGGCGTACGAGACGGGCAGGGGCATCATCACCGTCCGTGCCAAGGCGCACGTTGAGTCCACCAAGGGCGGCCGCAACAAGCTGGTCTTCACCGAGTTCCCCTACGGCGTCAACAAGGGCACGCTTCAGGAGAAGATCGCCCAGCTGGTGAACGAGAAGCGCATCGAGGGAATCTCCGACATGCGCGACGAGTCCAACCGCAAGGGCCTGCGCCTGGTGATCGAGCTCAAGCAGGGCGCCATCCCCGAGGTCGTGCTCAACAACCTCTACAAGTACTCGTCCCTCCAGACCTCCTTCGGCATCATCGACCTGGCCCTCGTCAACGGCGTGCCCAGGCTCCTCTCGCTGAGGGAGATGCTCCAGTACTACATCGACCACCAGGTCGACGTGGTCACCAGGCGCACCAAGTTCGACCTCGCCAAGGCAAAGGCACGCGCCCACATCCTCGAGGGCCTGCTCCTCGCGCTCGACAACATCGACGAGGTCATCACCATCATCCGCTCGAGTCGCACCGACTCCGAGGCATCCGAGCGGCTCATCGCGCGGTTTGGCTTCACCAAGGAGCAGACCACCGCAATCCTCGAGATGCGCCTGCGTCGCCTTACCGGCCTGGAGCGTGACAAGATCCAGGAGGAGCTCGAGGGGCTCCGTCGTGCCATCGAGTACTACGAGGGGCTGCTTGCCGACCAGCGAAAGATCCTCGAGGTCATCAAGACCGAGATGCGCGAGATAGCGGAGAAGTACGGCGACAAGCGGCGCACCACCATCTCCGACGCCCCGGTCGTCCTCGACGTGGAGGACCTCATCGCCGAGGAGGACATGGTCATCACCGTGACCCACGCCGGCTACGTCAAGCGCCTGCCCGTCGCGACCTACAGGTCCCAGAAGCGTGGCGGCAAGGGTATCCAGGGCCTCTCGCTCAAGGACACGGACTTCGTGGAGGACCTGTTCGTGGCGTCCACGCACGACTACGTCCTGTTCTTCACCAACTTTGGCAAGGTCTACCGCGTCAAGGTGCACGAGCTCCCGATCGGCTCCCGCCACGCCCGCGGTTCGGCCCTGGTCAACGTGCTGCCTCTGGAGGAGGGAGAGCATCCCACCGCGGTCATCACCACGCGCGACTTCCCGACGGACGAGTATCTCATGTTCGCCACGCGCAACGGCATGGTCAAGAAGACCGCGATGAGCGACTACGACAAGAGCCGTCGCGACGGCATCATCGCCATCAACCTCAAGAAGGGCGACGAGCTGGTCAACGTCCGCCGCGTCAAGCCGGGCGAGAGGGTCATCCTCTGCTCCGACGCCGGCAAGGCCATCGTGTTCGAGGAGAGCGAGGTCAGGCCCACTGGGCGTGACACCTCGGGCGTGAGGGGCATCACCCTCAAGGATGGCGCCAAGATGCTTGGCATGGAGATCAGCAACGGCAAGGGTGACCTCCTCGTGGTGACCGAGAGGGGCTATGGCAAGCGTACGCCCGTCTCCGAGTACCCCGTGCACAAGCGCGGCGGCCAGGGCGTCGCGACCATCAGCATGACCTCCAAGAAGGGCAACCTGGTGGCCTGCAGGGTCGTCGGCCCCCAGCACGAGCTCATGATGGTCTCGGAGGAGGGCGTTGTCATCAGGGTCAAGAGCTCTGACATCAGCCTGCTCGGCCGCTCCACCCAGGGCGTCAAGATCATGAACCTGGGAGACTCCGACCGTCTCTCCGCCGTTGCCCGCATGGTCGCGCACAAGAAGAAGGCTCCCAAGGCAAAGTACGAGAACCAGGGCATGCTCGACCTCAGTGCCGCGGGTGCCAAGGAGGCCGGCGAGGAGGAACCCGTCGACATCGGCGGCGAGGAGGAGATTGACGAGTCCATGATTGAGGACGACGAGTAGCGTCCTCCTTACACGAGTGGCTTACGGCGAGGGGTGCGGCGAGGCGCGTCGCACCCCTCGCTTTGTATGAAGCCACTTGCCCCGACCGGGAAGATGTTGGGGGGAGATGCAATAAAAAAGCCAGGACATACAGCCCTGGCTACATCAAAATCATGGTGGAGACGATGGGGATCGAACCCACGACCTCAGGCTTGCAAAGCCCGCGCTCTCCCAGCTGAGCTACGTCCCCTTAAGCAATAAACACCCCAGCGGCGACTCGGCTAGCGCTGGGGTGTTTATTATCAAAAAGGTGGTGGGCCCGACAAGGTTCGAACTTGTGACCTCCCGGTTATCAGCCGGACGCTCTGACCAACTGAGCTACGGGCCCAACGCGAGAAGACATATTACTCGAGACTCGCAGGCGGGTCAACATCCAATTTGGAAAAAATGTCCCTTGGCACATCTGTGTGTATTCTCGCGTCAAGCCACCCGTTGTTGGGTACCATATGCGACACGATACGCACGAGAGGCAAAGAGGGGCATGTGGCTATGAAGAGGATGGACATCGAGACGGTCGTCGTAGGCGGGGGTCCCGTCACCTCGCTCGTCGTCCTCAAGACCCGCCATCCCCGTGACGGCGAGGCCAGCGAGCAGCTTCCCATTCGCATAGGGCCCGTCGAGGCGACGGCCATCTCCATGGGCGTGGACGATTCCACGCACGACAGGCCCATGACGCACGACCTCATGCTCGATACGATCGGCAGGCTTGGATCCAGCCTCGACGCGGTCCAGATTGTCGACGTGAGGGGTACCACCTTCTACGCGAAGCTCCTTCTCACAAACGCAAATGGGGCAAGGGTCGAGGTAGACGCGCGCCCCTCCGATGCGCTCGCCCTCGCGGTCCGCGCCCATGTCCCCATTTTTGCCGACGAGGGGGTCATCGAGGCGGCCTCGATGCCCAACTTCGACGCAGTGAAGCGCGACGAGGAGAACCGCGAGCTCGAGCGGTTCCGCGACTTCCTGAAGGACGTCTCGCCTGACGACTTCAAGGAGCAGCAGCACAAGTAGCCGATGAGTCTCTGTTCCCCCGGAAGAGGGGATGCTGGCAAGAGCCCCCAGTCGAACGACTGGGGGCTCTATTCATGGCTTTAGCCTGTGTCGCGCCACGCGCGACACAGAGAACCACCCGCTCAGCGGGTGGATGACACTGACGCTATGCAACAAAACTCCCTCCCCTCTAGGATGGCGGTTGTTCAGGTCGCCGG